>OASR01000006.1_pt1 | contig 269145 bp, 203 predicted proteins | sample 1475751 | NCBI WGS metagenome assembly OASR01 (sample SAMEA2579907, study PRJEB22360) | human gut metagenome | biome: human gut; feature: human-associated habitat; material: faeces | place: Denmark | collected 2008/2010 | reverse complement strand
TTTATAATTGCTCAAAGTTAACGGCTGTTCCACTACTAGATACCTCAAATGGAACAAGCTTTAGTTATATGTTTCAAAACTCTACCAGCCTGACTACGATACCACTACTAGACACGTCAAATGGAACGAATTTTAGTTATATGCTTGGTGGGTGTTCCGGCTTAATAGATGTTCCACTACTAGATACCTCAAATGGAACAAGCTTTAGTTATATGTTTCAAAACTCTACCAGCCTGACTACGATACCACTACTAGACACATCAAATGGAACGAATTTTAGTTATATGCTTGGTGGGTGTTCCGGTTTAATAGATGTTCCGCTACTAGATACCTCAAATGGAACAAGCTTTAGTTATATGTTTCAAAACTCTACCAGCCTGACTACGATACCACTACTAGACACATCAAATGGAACGAATTTTAGTTATATGCTTGGTGGGTGTTCCGGTTTAATAGATGTTCCGCTATTGGATACCTCAAATGGAACGAGCTTTAGCTATATGTTTTATAATTGCTCAAAGTTAGCGGATGTTCCGGAATTTCATTTTGAAAATGGAATCGATTTTGCCTTCACTTTTAATAACTGCAAAGAAATCGTGACTTTGCCGGTGCTGAATACTCAAAAAGGAACTAATTTTACCAATGCATTTCTTAGCTGCAACAAGTTAAAAACCATTGAAGGAATAAACCTCACAAACCTTGCATCAAATTATGCGATTTTTTACTATCCGCTTACGCATATAATATTCAACGGATCCCTGGGGAAAAGATTTGGTGGAACCCCATCGTACAGCCTGGAAAACATAGATACAGAATCCGTTAATTCAATGATAGCAGCACTGGTTGATTATACGGGAGAAAGCAGTGCAAATCTAAAACTATATTCCAATATAAAAAATGCATTGACGGAAGAGCAGATCGCCGCAATTACAGCTAAGAACTGGACGATATCATAGGAGGCGCATATGAAAATAGAAAAAAAGCAGGCATATGCAATTGTGTATGCTGAAGAAGGTAAACTTTTAATCAAGGAAGGCATGGAGGAAGGGAGCGCCATGCTGATCCTTGGTAAGGGGGACAGCCCGGACAATTATGTGGAAATAGACATTCCGAAACCACCTCCAGATCCGGTAGAAGTAGACATAGAAGGTCTAAAGGAGGCTTTAATCACGCAGACTCGGTCGGAGCTTGGAGGCAGACTGCTTGACATGCTGCAACCACATATAGAAGCATATGCAGGGCAACTGGCAGAGGAACAGCGCAAAATAGAAGAAGAGATTTTGTCAGCGCTTACAGAAGAAGAACTAAATGATATTAGGGAAAGACCTTGACTGGTCTTTTTTTTTGATGAAAATGCTGTGAACAGCAGCGGAAAGAAGGAAGTTATATGGAAAAAATAAAAGTAATGTTTACGGCACTTATAGGAATGCTATCCAGCTTACTGGGGGTATTATTTATACCGGTAATGCTTCTGGTAGGAACAAATGTAATTGACTACGTAACAGGGCTTATGGCGAGCCAAAACAGAGGGGAAAAGGTTAAGTCATATAAAAGTATCAAAGGTATAATGAAAAAGGTCTGCATGTGGCTCTTGGTGGTTGTAGGCGCTATCGTAGACCAGCTTCTAAAGTATTCGGCGGAGACAATCGGTATTGCACTACCCTTTACTTTTTTAGTTGCCTGCATTGTAGCGATCTGGCTGATCTGCAATGAATTACTAAGTATATTAGAAAATATCTCAGACATTGGTGTAAAGCTGCCGCCTTTCTTGTTACCGGTAGTTTCTTATATAAAAGACCAGGCAGAGATGAAAGGTAAAATTGACACGGATAATAAATCAGAGGGCGAGTAAATCGCTCTCTTTACTTTTGGAAAGGATAGGTAAAATAAATGAATATTGTACAAAGATATATAACACAAAACCCATGCTACACGAGAGGAACCTGGATTAAGCCCAAAGGAGCATTTCTACATTCTATTGGGTGCCCATGCGAAAAGGCGGAAAACATCAGGGCTGGAGAAAACAGAACTGATGCAGAAGCTGGAGTACATGCAGTTATACAGCGGGACGGATTAGTAATGCAGCTACTTCCAATTAATTTTGGCGAAAGAACAGCTATTAGGAATTGGCACGCTGGAAGCGGGAATGCGGGAAATAGCAACGATATGTATATTGGGATAGAAATGTGCGAACCAGAAAGCATAAAGTATACTGGTGGTGCAAGTTGGAAAGAAGAAAGAGACGGAATCAACACAAAGGCACACGTCCTGGAAACCTATAAAGTAGCGGTAGAATATTTTGCGTACCTCTGCAAAGGTTATAGATGGGACCCATTAAAAGATGGTGTAATTCTAAGCCATTCAGAAGGATATAAGAGAGGTATCGCTACCAATCATGCAGATGTAGAACATTTATGGAATCATTTTGGGATCAGCATGGATCAGTTCAGGAATGATATAAAAAAGCAATTATCAGGCACAAATACGGCAGCAACCGGCACAAAGATTACCGGTAAAGCTACAGCTACAGCGGAGCAGATGCAGAAGTATGTCCGATCCAAAAACCCCAGCGTGGCACAATCCGTCCTGGATATGGTCTCGCAGTACATCCAGGAGGGCAAGGCTGAGGGAATCCGCGGAGATATAGCATTTGCACAAAGCTGCCTGGAAACCGGAAATTTTACATTTAAGGATAGTGCAGTAACCCTGGATCAGAACAATTTCTGCGGGATGGGGGTTACAGCAAACGGTATGAAGGGCAATTCTTTTCCCAACACAAAGACCGGTATCCGGGCACAGATCCAACACCTTAAAGCTTATGCCTGCACAGATCCTTTAAGCAAAGAATGTGTAGATCCACGGTTCCAGTACATAGAAAGAGGCTGCGCTGAATTTGTGGAGTGGCTGGGTATCCAGGAGAATCCAAAAGGCAAAGGCTGGGCTGCCGGCAGCGGATATGGTAGCAAGATTTTAAATATCCTGGAGGCTATTACCGGAACGAAGGAAGAACCGCCCAAACCGACACCAGCGCCACAGCCGGATCGAACCGGTACTTATAAAGTACAGGCTGGCAGTTACAGCAATAAAGCTAATGCAAAAAAGCAGGTAACGGCACTTAAAAGTAAGGGATATGATGCTATTGTAAAGGAAGAAGCAGGGCAGTATAAGGTGCAGTGTGGTGTATTCTCTAATAAGAAGAACGCAGACATGCTGGTAAGGCAAATTAAGGGTGCCGGCTTCGATGCCATTGTAAAAGACACAGAAGAATCCGTGTGGGTTGGGAGGTGCACAGGAAACGGCGTAAACGTCCGCAAAGGACCAGACGAAAACTACGGAAATATTGTGGGATATCCGAAGCTTAATAAAGGGAATTTGGTAGATGTTATTAACAAGGAATCCGGCTGGTACCAGATTTTAATAGATAAGAAATATTCTGGGTTTATTGCAGGACAGTATATAGAAAAGGCATAAAGAAAATTATGTACACTAAAATAGCCCTTGGGTTCATTCCCCGGGGCTAGAGTTTCTAAGGTAAATATTATTTTTTATGTATTCCAATATTCTTCAAAATTGATTTTTTTAAAAAGAGTGAATAAACTTTCTTCATTTAATTCATCATACAATTTTTTAAATCCTTGTGGTTGGTAAAATTTTTCAAACATGTGTTCTCTACATTCCAGTATTAACATGTTTCCGCCAACGATTCTTGCTGCCAAACTAATTGCGTGGTAACACTCATCCAGTATTTGCTGTCCACTTAAATCTAAACTCGAACAGTTATCACATCTTCCAAGTTGCCCTATCAAGTAAGTTGGTATTGAACTCAAACTGTCTCTTCCGGGATATTCACCTAGTATCTTACGCTTTTTCTTCTTTGACATAGTTGATATATCTAAAGAATTCTGAGCAATGGTAAAATACGCAAGAACGATAAACTCATTATTGTTTACTAATTTATTTTCATCAATAAATAAATACGTTTTTCCATAGTTAGTCTTTTCATATGCTATGGATTTTTGCATTAAAAAGTCCTCTAAATCACGTTCACGTTGACAAGAGAACTTTTTAAATGCACTTTCCAACTTTTCTTTAACGTATTCTTTACCTAAAATTTCTCCCAATGGTATAATTACATAATCTATCAATTAAGCTATTTTAAAACTCTTTGAAGGTATTCCTTCAAATCCTTTTCGTGCTTCAAGTTGGAATGAAATTTTTTCCTCAGTGTGGGAGCCACTGCCTTAGTCATTTCTTTTACGAAATCACTTGCTTTTTCCGGACTAACTGAAAACTGTTTTCCGAATGTTGATGTTGCCATAAACGATCACCCCTCTTTTTTAAAATTTACGGGCGAAATTCCACGTATTATAAGCAAAAACCAAAATATTATTACATTTAAGCTAATTAAGAATATGGTCTTTGTATCTTTATTATAACCAAAATGTAAAAAAAATCAATGCTTTTGCTTAAATGTTCATAATTGTTAACATTTACACTGATTGACAGTACGCATGTCAATAGTTACAATGGTTCGTTTAGGCACCTAAATATAAGTTGTTTAAACGGATATTTTCTTACAACGCATTATCTGTATCGTACCTTTTGCTGTAAAGCCTTTCACTGTATGTTTAAGCCCATCACATTCACAACATTTCGTTGCGTAATAGGTATATAAAAAGTCTTCTTTTTGTAAGATAATTCCATATTTTTTGTTGAAACAATTTCTGCATATCTCTGTCTTAATTAGTTGTTTTTTTAATTTCCACGGATTAATCATTTACCCATTCCCCTTTATATAGTAATATTTATTAATTATAAACCTTCCTATATAATTAATCAACGTAAAAATGGAAACAGGTATAGTCCTAATTCGGATCAGGTGCGTGCTGGACATTTATCCGGAAGAAGTAGGAGAATAAGAAAACCCCGGACTATTCCGGGGTTACATAACAATTTTCCATAAACATTCCATTGGGAAAAATATTAATTTAACGTCATGGTATCCGCCGTGATCCTGGATGCTACAGAGGAATTCAGCGGTAATTTTTCCATTATATTGTTTATTGTCTCTCTTCCTTATTTTTAGGATCTTAAAAGAACCGATTTCTCCGTTATGCAATTCTGTCTTAAAAAAAACTGGTTCCATTTTCCCGCCCGGCATAAAATAGCATTCTACAGCAACGTCTTTAAGTATTCCTTTTAACTCTCCGGCATCTGCAGGTCTGTTATAAGATTTACCATTTCCAAAAGGCATATATTTACATTCTCCTTATGTTTTAATAGATTAATTTTAACATTATGGAAAAAGATTTTATACTGTAAATATTTTCTATATCTGGGGCATAGACCTATTTTTATCTCAATTAACTTTTTGTAGCCGCCATTATATAGGAAGAAACTTAGATTGTATTATAAGAGTTTACATGTTACAATACAAATCAAATGTCTTACTAAATGTCTTAATTGCTTACGGGAATGTGTATTTTACAGGGACGGGATGCAACAAAAGACTTGACTTTTAATCAAGTTGTCCGGGGTTCGAATCCCCGATGTCTCACTACTTTAGAATAGCGGAAAAGCCTTTAAATACAGGCGTTTCCGCTGTTTTTGCTTAAGTACAGGTGCCGTAACAATCTTACTGGCGTACATAAACTACACAAAAAAGTAACCGCCCAATGCCAAAGGTTGCGGTTACTTTTAAAAAAATAAACTAACCAGGGCTGACCGTCTATCGGCAGCACCTTTTGTTAATATTATATTAGCAGACGAATCTGAATGTGTCAATGGATAATATCTCACTAAATAATTAATTGGAAAGCCGAACACGGGTTAAGTGTCATTATCCCAATGGAAGCGCTATGGTACACGTAGTGCCGTTCTGAGATTCATATACAATAGAAAATGCTGTACCATAACGAAGCTTCAGCCGGCAGATGACATTGGCGATGCCATAGCCTCCCGGCATGGATGGAAATGTATCCGTGATTGTTTCCAAAGGCTGAAAGGGCATTTGATTCAAGGTCTGCATGATTTCCGGTGCTATGGACAATCCGTTATTATGAACTGCCAGAACCAGCCAGGAATCATGTTCTTTTACGGAAATATGAATCTGCCCTTCGCAATGGAACTGGGAAAAACCGTATTTTATGGAATTTTCCACGATGGGCTGGATAACCAGCTTGGGTATCTGATATTGAAAGGTGTGAGGATCGGCATCGATGGAGTAGGAAAACAGGTTATCGGTTCGGATCTGCTCAATGGACATATAACTTTGGATATGTTCCAATTCGTCAGATACGGTTATTGTTTCGTGGCCTTTGCTGAGGCTGATGCGAAGGTAGCTGGACAGATCACAGATCAGTCTTACGGTTTTATCATCGCCGTTCATCCGGGCGAGCATATGGATGTTATCAAGGGTGTTGTAGAGAAAATGTGGGTTGATCTGGTGCAGGAGGAGATTGTACTCGTTTGCACGCAGCTGAGCCTGATTCTTTTCTACGGTTTGTAATAAATGCAAAATATTCTCCAGCATCTGGTTGTAACCCGATGATATGGTGTCCAGCTCGGTGTTGGTATGGATCGAAAGCGGCTGCCCCAGGCTGTCTGCGGTGAAACTTTTCATGTTATTGGCCATCAGGCGAATCGGTCTGGTAAAATGTGAAGACATCAGCAATATTAAAGGGATAGATAAGCCGATAGCAAAAAGAAGAACAAGCAATATCGTCTTGAAAAAAGTATTGGAGGATGCCAGCATTACTTTTTTCGGAACACAGGATAGGATGATAAATCCGGTGGCATCATCTTTCTCCGCAAAATATGCGGTATCTTCATAAAAATAAGGTGACTGGGAGGAACCAATGTAGTTTTCTTTCAGGCAATTCAGTGCTTCTGCGGGAATGGAATCTGCATTTCGTGCGTAAGCGGGCGCAAAGTCAGAGTCCAGCAGAAAATAGCTGCATTTATTTTGAATGTCGATGTTGGTAAAAATATTGCTGTAAAAATTGGGACCCAGATGTACAACGAGGAGCCCGGGGGCACAGTTTATGGATAAGTGGCGTAATTGCCGGATCATATAAAGGGAATCAGTATCTGACTTTGACTCTTTATCGGAATACAGCAGTGGTCTGGAATAGGTTGTTTCAACAAATCGGTAAAAACGGTCTATCAGACCGGTGTTTTTAAGCGTCTGCTGTGCCAGGTCGGAAGAGGTATAAACGGTGCTGTCATTATTTATGTAAAAACAATAATCCAGATAGTTATTATTTGGATAATTAAGGCTGCTGATCAGGTATTTTTCCGTCTGATAGGTTAAAACGGAAGAAGTGAGGGATTCCTGAATATAGGGACTGATCAGATAATTCTGGGTCAGGTTGGTGAGAGAAGTAACCCCTTTCTGGAAATCGTTCAGCATCTGTCTGGTGGATTGGGCATGGTTTGTTATGGCAAGATCGTAAAGTGTCTTGCTGGTGGTACTGCCAAAAACAATTCCGATTATAGTCAGCAGAATTAAAATGATTGCGGAAGAAAATAAAAACAGCTGGCGTTTTACACCATAAAATAAATGATAGTGGAATTTCATGAGCATTGTCCTTTCCGGTATTCATTGGGCAGGCAGCCCACATTTGCTTTAAACAGCTGTGAAAAATAAGAGGGATTTGGAAATCCGGTCTGTTCCGTTATTTTCACAATGCTCAGGGAACTTTCTGCAAGCAGGTGTTTGGCCTGTTCCAGACGAAGTTCCAGGAGGTATGTTTTAAAGCCAATTCCGGTCCCTTTTTTAAATATCCTGCCAAAGTAAACGGGGTTTAGGTGCAGTGCTTCCGCTGCCAGGGTGACGTTTAAATGTTCATCTGCGATGTGCTCTGCCGCATAGAGTTTTGCATCTTCAATGTATGTAATTGTGATATTGCTGGCATCCAGATTGCTGCGCTTTTCCAGATACAGAATCAGATCGCAGATGTGCTGATTCAATATCGGAATTGTTTTTAATACCGGAATGTGATTGAAATTCCGTATAAAGTTTTGAAAGCTTGTGCGCAGGGGTTCCGGGAAGCCCGGGTCAATGTATGCACTCAAAATTTCCAGGGCTAACCGCTGGATACAGAGCTTTTGGTATTCCGTATCCGAAAACGGCGCAAGTTCCATAATGAAGCCTTCCAGCGCTTTTTTTGCGGAAAGAATATTCATGGAATGAATAGATTTCAGTATGAGTCCCGTGTGATTTTGGGGGTAGTGGTATTGGGCATCCGGTATTTTGTTATTGTCGGCAAAGGATTCCGGGTAGAGCTGGTCCAATCCGGCATCATCAGCCATGGCAAATAGATCAGCGGCCTCACTGGCTGCTTTTTTAATGTGGCATACCTGTGAATATTCCCTGGAAACGGAATAAATGACCTCCATTTGAAATTCTTTTTTGAAATCTGAAAACAATTCATTCAGCCGGTTCCGGTTCAGAATGCTGCCTGAGGGAATGGTCAGAAGCAGAAGAAGTTTGGAATCATGGCTTTCTAACGTATAACCGTCAAAATACTGTTTTAAATTTTTCCTTATAAACTGCATCAATATATAGAATTCCGATGGAGACGGGTATATGTTGGCGCTGGGATCCACTGCTGCATAAACGCAGATATAGTGCATGGAATGCCAGTCTTTCTTTACAAAAGAAAGCCCGTCCAGAAATTCGGTTTCTGAAATCTGTCCCTGTATATATCCGCGAAGAAGCGTGCATACATAACCTGAGGCGTGCTTTTCTAAAAAGGAATTGTAGTTTTTGGTCAGCAGGCTGTATTCCTGCTGCTGTGTGCAGTAATCGTATGCAGAAAGCATGGTCTCTTGTAATGTTTCTTCTTTTAACGGTTTTAACAGATAGGTATATGCGCCTAAATGGCATGCCTCTTTTGCGTAGTCAAAATCCCGGTATGCACTCATTACAATAAAAGTAATATCAGAAAATATAGCCAGACTCTGTTCCATCAATTCAAGTCCCGTCATTTGATTCATTCGGATATCCGTGATCACGACATCCGGATGCATTTCTTCAATTAATTGAAGTGCAAGACTGCCATTATTGGCAGAACCCACTACATCATATCCCCATTTTTCCCAGGGAAAAGTTTTTACCAGACCAGCCAGTATAATCGGCTCATCATCCACAATAATCAGACTTAACAAAGTGAATACCTCCATTTTTTGCAGTTGAGTTAAATTAACTTTATGATAATATTAATGGTAACAGGTGTCAATTTGCTTTTGCCATGAAGTTTAATAATTTGCATATAACGGTTTAAAAAGTTATATTCCCCCGGGAAATCATTTTGCTATACTGGGATTACAGAAAGATACCCGGTAAACATAAAATCATTAAGTGGTATTCAAATGATAGGAACTACCGGGAATCTGAAAATAAAAGGAGGAACGTAGGATGTTTAAAAAATTTGCGGCAATTTTACTATGCGTAACAATGACAGTGGGAATGACAGGGTGTCAAAAGTCTGGTGCAGGGGAAACAAGTAAACCTCAGAATGAAAATAAGACAGAGAATGCCCAGGGAAAGTCAGAAGATCAGTCAGGCAAGACGGAAGGGGACGAAAGTGCCCAAGGCAATTCAGAAGATCCGGCAGGTAATGGGGCGGATGAGGGGAATGGGTCAGGCGAAGAAGTGACAATTCCCATGATCTTAACCACCGGAACAAATGATGCCCAGGATATTGTAACCGGCAAGATTGTGGACGATTTTAATGAAGCATATAAGGGGAAGTATCATGTTGATGTTGAAAAGCTGGCGGGATCTGCGGATGATTACCGGCAGAAAATTAAGATGCTGAACAGTTCCGAGTCGCTGCCGGCAGTATTATTCGGAATGGGAACTGAGCCGGCATTTCTGGAACTGCTTACGGAGAATGACCGTCTGGTTGATATGGCACCTTATCTGGAGAACGACCAGGAATGGAAGGATACAGTGATTCCCCAGTCTATTGAGGAATTTACGACGGATAGTGGAATGTTCTTAGTTCCTGTTTCCGGAGTGCAGATGTCTGGAATCTACTATAACAAAGAACTGTTTGAAAAGGCCGGGATCAAAGAGTTTCCGAAAGACTGGGACAGCTTTTGGAAAGCCTGCGACAGTCTGAAGGCGGCAGGAATTAAACCTGTTTCCATGCATACGACAGAAACAGCCTGGTGCGCTATGCTCATGGCAACGGCTCACATGGCACAGACCGATGCGGGGATGGAATTTTTGCAAAAGCAGTATCCGGATACCTATGATACCAAAGAATTCCGTGAGGGAATGGAAGTAATGGTCCGGTTATTCAAGGACTATACAACGGAAGATGCGGTGGGGGGTACCTATGCACTGGCGTCTAATCATTTCTTCAGTGAAGATACTGCTATGATCGCAAATGGTCCATGGATGATGTCCAGCTTAACGGATACCAGCTATGTGGATGAAGAGTTTGTGGATAAAATCGGATATGCGCCTTATCCGGGGAATGTTATGGAAGCTTATATGGGACAGGGAGCAATGGTAGTAACCAAGGATCATCCCCAGGAGGTCATTGACGGTGCTGCTGAGTTCGTCAAATTCTATTCAAGACCGGAGTATGTGGTGCAGTCTGCTGTGGAAACGGGAAGTATGCCGGTGACAATAGAAATAGAACAGTCTGAGATTGACAAGATGATTTCCCCGATGAAAGAGTATGTGGAATGTGCAAAGAATGTAGACGTTATTTTCCCGAATTATCAGAATAAATGGGATCCGGTTGTGCAGCAGGAAGTACTTGGACGGGAACTGCCCAATTTGATTTATGATTCCATAACCCTGGATGACTTTATTAAAATGCTGGATGACGGGGCAAAACAATATAAGTCAGATGTTGAATAAGCAAACATGGAAAAGGTGATATTATGAAAAATAAAAAACTATTTTGGACAGCTGTGTTTCTTACACCCACCCTGTTTATGTTTTTGCTAATTTATTTGGGACCTTTGATTCTTGCTGTGTCTTCCAGTTTTACAAAATGGAATGGTATGACAAAAATGCAGTTTATTGGTTTTGAAAATTACCGGAGAATATTTGGGGATTCTGTTTTTCAGCAGTCGCTGCTGCATACGTTAATCTGGGCGGTGCTGGCAATCGTGATACATGTTCCCTTTGGTGTTATGGTTGCCCTGGTTTTAAAACGGAAGAGAAAAGGCTGGCGGTTTGTCAGAGCCGCCTTTATGCTTCCGAACATCATATCGAAATCAGCGCTTTCCTTAATGTTTGTATTCATTTACAAAGCAGATGTGGGTATTTTAAATACCCTGCTTAGAAGCATCGGGCTGGAGCGGTTTTGTACGAACTGGCTTTTGAATCCAAAAACCGCATTCTTCAGCGTAACGAATATCTGGTTGTGGTATGGGGCGGTTATTACTTTGATAACCCTCTCGGAAATTATGTCCATATCACCGGAGCTTGAAGAATCAGCAAAGGTAGATGGTGCAACTGCACTGCAGATTGATCTCAAAATCTACCTGCCCCTGCTAAAACGGATTATCGGAACCGGTGCAATCATCGCAATCACTTCTGTATTTAAGGAGTTTGAGAGCATTTACATGACGACAAATGGCGGACCCGGTTCATCTACAATGACCGTATCTGTCATGATGGTAGACAAGATTATTCAGAGCAACCAGTATGGGTATACCAATGCCCTGGGGGTATTACTGCTCTTAATGGGGATTGCGGCAATGTTAATCTGTAATAAAATATTTGCCATGGATAAGGCAGAGTAGGAGGATAGTACTCCATCCGGCTAGAAACCAAACTGACAGCACTGCCTATTTTGCCATCTGCCGCGTTGTCGTCAGTCAGCGGAGGAACCACTCCGCTTCCATCCTCCGCCTTGCAGACTGACAAACTATTCAGCACTGTCAGTTTGGTTTCTAACCGGATGCAGTACTAAAAGTTGAAAGAAAATAATGATTACGAAAGGAAGCCACGGTGTGATTCTTTCAACTTGTTTTATTGTGGCGGTATTGCAGGCTCACCTGCAATATACAATGGGTGGAAAGATGAAAATTAAAAAAAAGCTGGGAATATGGGTTTATGACTATATCATTATGGGATTTGTAGTGATCATATCGGTATTTCCACTTCTATGGGTAGTAGTATCTTCTTTTAAAACAAACAAGGAGATTTTATCCTCGGCATTTTCCCTGCCCGGCAGCCTGGATTTTGCCGGATATGCAATTGCCATGGAAAAGGCGGATATTCCCATGCGGTTCCTCACATCATTAATTGTCGCGGGTATCAGCACTATAATTGCGGTAGTGATTTACTCTATGGCTGCTTATGTACTGGCGAGAATTGATTTTAAAGGAAAGAGCATCTTGTTTGCACTGCTCATATCGTCAATGCTGATACCTTCCAATGCCATGATCCAGCCGGTTTATTATGTGATTAAAATGCTGGGATTATATGATACCAAAGGAGGTCTGATCCTGGTATATACCGGATTTGGAATGGCTATGTGCCTGTTTTTGATGCGCAGTTCCTTTATGGGAGTTCCACGGGAACTGGAGGAAGCGGCATATCTGGATGGTGCAGGATTTATCAAAACTTTTAAAAGTGTGATGCTGCCGGTGTGTAAACCTGCTATGGCAAGCTCCGCTATATTGACATTTATATTTTCGTGGAATGAATTTTTATATGCAATGCTTTTGACTTCCAGTGAAGAGAACCGTACCTTGCCCCTAACCATCAAGTATTTTACCTCATCCTTCAGCTTTAACTACAGCTCTATGTTTGCAGCGCTGGTGCTTTGCATCGTTCCTACCGTGATCATGTATGTGATTATGCAGGAACAGGTAGCGGAAAGTATGGTTGCCGGATCGGTAAAAGGTTAGTACTCTATCGGGTTTGAAGAAATATTTTAATCAGCGGGGACTGCCTGCAGAAAAGAGGACGATATGAAATATAGCATGATGGAAACACCGGAGTACATAAATGATTTAATTATCTATGAAATAGCAACCAAAGGATTCACTTCCCCGAAGGGACCTGAGAGCGGGACGTTCAACAGTCTGCGTGAAAAGTTAACGTATCTACATGACTTGGGAATTACCGGAATATGGCTGACCGGGCATCACCTCTGCGATGAGAAGCATTTTTATAATATCTGGACAGAGTATGCATGCATCGATCCGGGAAAATTAGACCCGGCCCTTGGCACAGAAGAAGAATTTGGATGCATGATAAAGGAGGCACATAAATATGGTATCAAGGTTTTTTTGGATGTTATCACCCACGGAGTGATGGAATACAGCCCCCTTGTAGAGGCACATCCTGAATGGTTTACCAAAGGCTCCTGGGGGATGATTGATTTCGACTGGTATGGCAGCCATCCGGATATGGAAGAATGGTGGATTCAGACCTGGCTGCGTTTTGTAAAAGAGTTTGACGTGGATGGATTCCGGCTGGATGTTGCCCACTATCGAAATGACATCTGGGCAGAGATCCGTAAGCGGTGCCGGGAGGCAGGAAAAGATATTTTCGTGATTGCGGAAAATGGTCCGGCATTTCCAGGCGTGATCGACATGCTGCAGCATGGCGAACGGTTTCAGGACAATGTGCGGATTTTCCCGGAACACCGTATGCTTTGGGATGGGGCAGGACATTTTCTTGACCGCCAGAGGCAGGATACCCAGTCATATCTAGTGGAAATCCGGTATGAAGACGGAACCAGACAGAACAGCTTTGAATCCCGCAGTGAACAGGAGGGGCTGAAGCTGGACGGTTTGCAGGCATTTGCAGAAGAGATTCAGATAAACGATAAGGACTGTGACAGGGCAGAAGTTTCTTACCAGGAAGAAATCATGATCATGAGGCTGGAAAATGTGAAACCGGGGAAACAGATTGCAGATATTATTATCATGGACCGGGAAGGGCATAAGTGGCACAGCAGACTTGAAAATACATTAGATGTGGATTACTGGGTAAAAGCTGATGGCGATGCTCCCTCCCTTAGGATTGAATTTCCCCTCAGGCAGCAGGCGGGAACGTATCTCTCCAATCAGCTGAGCTGTCATGACGGTGGCTGGGATGGTTTTCCGTTAGATCAAAATCCGTATATGGCAAGGGGCAGCCGTTATGTCTTTGGATATGGATTTGCCCTGACCCCTGCAGTCCCTGTATTTATGTCCGGTGAAGAGTTTAATGCTGACTATGTCCCGCTCCCCGGGCATTCCCCAAGGCTCTTTGGCGGAGAATTAAACGGTCAGGGGAGATGGCTGTATGGAAGCTGGATTCAATGGGAACAGCTGGATAGAGATGATAAAAAAGAAATGCTTCAGGATGTAAAGGAGATTCTAAAGATCAGGAGAGAGTACCGCCATCTGGTCCATCCATTTCGCATGGAATGTGAAGACAGCGCTGCCTTAATGAAAGTTCCCTTTTCTTCCAAATGGAAGCTTCCGGTTCCTTATCTGTATCTGGGAGAGGCAGAGGCACTGTGTATAATGGCGAATCCAACCAATGAGAAAGTGTCCTTAAGCTTGCAGATGTCAAAACTGATTCCGGATTGGGAAAATGTGAAAGCAGAGGTGCTGTTTGGAGGCGGACAGGAAGTCTGCATGACGAATCCGGACGGTTTGGATCAGTGCAATTGGGAACTGGAACCGGACAAGCAGGCTGGCGGAGGGCTCAAAGTGGTACTGTTTACCAGAGAGGGGGCGTTATGATGAATTCCTTTGAACGATGCATGGCGGCGATTCTCATGGAGGAAACAGACCGCATTGCCACAGACTTACATAATTTTCAGATTTGTGCAGAGTACTCTCAAGAAACCTATGCCAGGTTTGTCCTGGATCCGGAGCGAATGGCGGAGATGCATATTAAAATGCAGCAGGAATTTGGACATGATCTGATTCTGGTGGAAAATGGCACTGCTTCCCTGGCGGAGGCCATGGGGTGCACCGTGATCTACCGGGATGAAAATTCTCCGGTGGCACACAAGCCGGCACTGAGGGAGCTAAAGGATGCGAAAGACATCATCATATCGGAAGAGATGCTGGAAAAGCCATTAGTAAAGGCTAATTTGGAAACGGTCCGGATTTTAAGAGAAAGACTGGGCAACCGGGTAATGATTATGGGAAGGGGAGACCAGGGGCCATTCAGCCTGGCTTCCCAGATCTATGGAATGGACAGGCTGCTGACGGACCTGCTGGATGAGGAGTGTGAAGAAGATATTCACTGCCTGCTGGAAAAATGTACGGAGGCTGATATCCTCTATTGCAATGCGCTGTTAGACGCGGGTGCCCACATTACATCCCTGGGAGACAGCACCGCCGGTCCGGGTGTACTGTCTCCGGCCATGTATGAAGAGTTTGCCCTGCCTTATGAAAAGAAAGTGGCAGATCGTGTTCATGAACGGGGCGGATTGATTTCCCTGCACATCTGCGGCAATGCAACCAGAATCATTGACAAAATGGTACTGACAGGAGCAGATATACTGGAAATCGATCAGGAGACGGATATCGTCACGGCGTATAAAGCGGCAAAAGGGCAGTGTGCCCTCCTGGGACAGATTTCTCCCGTAACGCTGATGAATGAAGACCGTGAAAGGGCGGCGTCGGAAACAAAATCCATGCTGGAAAAAGTGGGGGGCAGCAATGCCCGGGGAATCATTCTGGGTCCCGGGTGTGCATTAGGAGGAAATACGCCGTTTGAGAATATAAAAGCAATGTTAAATCAGGCACAGGCGTATTCTTAACTGCAAGCAATTTAAGATGTAGACGTCCCGCGGGCAGTCCCTTACGCATCCTTCATCTGGGATAAATCTCCCGCCCGGCTCAATGATACAGGATCTCGGAATACAAATAAATAACCTCCACAGGCGTGTCCGGATTTTCTATACGGTAAAACAACTGACTGATCAGCCGCTTGCCAAGGGCAGAGGTGTTAATATTTACGGTTGTGAGGAAATCCTTCATGTCAATATAATCGGAAATGTTGTCATAGCCGGTTACGATCACTTCTTCCGGGACGCGGATGCCCATGAGCATCAGTTCCTGATAGACGACATGGGCTACGAAGTCACTGACACATACAAATGCATCCGGCAGTTTCCGAAGACCTGATAAATAAGTATGTATTTCTTCTACGTAAGTTTCTATTCCAATGGTACCTGTTTTGCAGTAGGCAGGTTCCATACGGGACGCATGTTTGGCTATGGAAGCGGTATATCCTTCGTAACGCAGTTTGTTAGTCAGGGCATAGTTGATATCTCCGATAAATCCGATTTTTTGTCGCCCGGAGGCAAACAAATAGTCGGTAATTTTCTCCACGGAGCTTTTTCCCTCCAGCAGAAGCATATCTCCGGTCAGCGTATCCAGAGAGAAATTGGTTACGGCATCCAGAAATACTTTTGGGATGGGAAGGCGGTTCAAAATGGACAGAAGCTTCGCGTCGTACACGTTCAGAATGATAATTCCCTGCACCTGTCCGGAAGTAAGCGGCGGGGGCAGAATATAATCATCCGGAATTTCGGTGGGAACATAGGTGTACATCAAGCTGCATCCGGCATTTGTGACTTCCTTTGCAATTTCATGGATGATGTTACTCCAGAACACGGATGAATCGGGTCTGGATACCACAACGGATATGGTGGCGCTGTCATGGACGGTGTTGGATTTCAAAGCCGGGTGATTCTGTACCCCCTTATTTGTAAACGATTCCGGCAGAGGGTAGCCAAGCTGAGCCGCCTCGTTTAGAATCATACTGCTTTTAACTTCGGAAACGCCGGGATGATTATTCAGCACTTTCCAAACGGTGACGCGGGAGACACCCGCGGCCTCTGCAATATCCTGCATAGTTGGTTTTTTCATAATTATATACCTCGCACATCATATAAGATGTCTGCGTGAGTAAGGAACCCCCTTAAGCAGATATCTTTTTTTATTATTTTACCAAATCACAATAAGTTTCGCAATAGGTTTTGTTTAAAATGTTAAAAATAGTGTTAAAAATGGTCTGGAAAGTAAAAAATAATGTTGTATGATTAAAATAAAGGATCGCGGTAATTACAAGGGCCCTTAAAGTCTGACTTTAAATGGGGCGTATCTACTTGTAATATCCGCGGTTCTTTTTTGTATTCATTCCATTGAGATTCTGTCAGAATCAATTCTAAAAAACACTCTTTTGCACTGTCAGGTTCCTTTAAATAGAAGTGCTGTTAATAAAAAGTGATAAATATATGGAAAAAATATAATTTAACATTATGTTAAAAAAACACATTTTCAATATACATTATATAATAAAAAACTCATCCTTATTTGTGCAAAATGTTAAAAAATTACAAAAACACATTGTTTATATTGACAAATATATATACTATATGTAAAATAATAGCAGATATAGCGGTTATCAAATGTATAATTTTTATGTACTTTGTTAAAAGTTATGTTAAATTATAGTAAACAATAAATAGAAAAGGAGAGACAGAAAATGAAAAAAGACGATAAGGTGAACAACAAACCCGTTAAAGCTAAGAAAGTACGGAGCAAAACTGCAGTAAAGGGGGATATCTCACTGTGGATGTTTGTCCTGCCTGGTTTAATTCTGACTTTTATCTTCAGCTATATTCCGATGTATGGTGTGCAGATTGCGTTCCGGGATTTTAACCCAAGGCTGGGGTTTTTGGGAAGTCCGTGGGTTGGGTTTAAATACTTTATCCGATTTTTTGAATCTCCTTATTTTGTAACTACCATAAAGAATACCTTTTTAATCAGTATCTATTCTCTGATTGCAGGTTTCCCCATTCCGATACTATTGGCGTTGGGATTGAATTCTTTTAAACATAAAAAATACCGTAAGGTTATTCAGACGGTTACTTATGCACCGAACTTTATTTCTGTCGTAGTTATGTGCGGTATGCTGCTGTTATTTTTATCGCCGGACGCGGGAATTCTCAACAAAATACTTTCATTCTTTGGCATAGCACCAATTAATTTTATGGGTGACAAGTCTTACTGGAGACATATTTACGTTTGGTCCGGTATCTGGCAGAGCATGGGATGGAACTCGGTTATCTATTTTGCGGCACTTTCGGCAGTCAGTCCGGACCTGCATGAAGCGGCGCTTATGGACGGGGCAAATAAATTCCAGCTGATCCGGCATATTGATTTGCCAAGTATTATGCCAACTGCTATTATCCTTTTGATTATGAGCTGCGGAAGTATTCTTTCGGTAGGATTTGAAAAGGTATTCCTGCTGCAGAACGACTTAAATAAGAGCGTTTCTGAAATTATTTCTACCTATACATATCAGGTTGGTCTAGTTGAAAATAATGTATCCTACTCAGCCGCAATTGGATTGTTCAACTCGGCAGTCAATGCAGTTATGCTGATTGCGGTTAATAAAATAGCCCGTAAGTCTTCGGGAATCAGTTTGTATTAGGAAAGGAGGTATTGATTGATGAAGAAATTCAGACAACAGTCAGCAACGGATAAGTTTTTTGACATTTCCCTGTTTATCATTCTGACGATTATATTAATCATTGTGGCGTATCCCCTTTATTTTATTATTATATCTTCCATCAGCGATCCCAAGGCTGTTGCCAGCGGAATGGTTACTTTTCTGCCGGTAGGAATTAATTTTGCGGGTTATCGGGAAGTATTTAAAAATTCCCTGGTTGTATCGGGATTTATCAATGCAATCGTATATACGGCATGCGGTGTCTGTGTCAATCTGGTGGTGACGATCCCCACTGCATATGCCTTATCCAGAAGCAAATTTGGCGGTAAGACAATTGTTACCTGGTTCTATATGATTACGATGTTTATCAGCGGAGGAATGATTCCAACCTATCTGGTTGTGAAAAACCTGCATATGCTGGATACCATGTGGTCCTTAATTCTTCCGGGGGCACTCAGTGTATACAATATGATTGTGGCGAGAACATTTTTCCAAAGTAATCTCCCGGAGGAACTGTGGGAGGCTGCCAGTGTGGATGGGTGTACCCAGACAAAATTTTTCTTTAAGGTGGCGCTGCCGCTGTCCAAATCCATTATTGCAATTATGGTGCTGTATTATGGCGTTGGACATTGGAATTCCTATTTCAGTGCATTGCTCTATTTAAAAGACGATGCCAAATTCCCGTTACAGTTAGTCCTGCGTTCCATATTGATTCAGAATCAGGCAGCACTTGCCCAGCAGGTAACAAGCGTTTCTGCCCAGGTGGCACTGGAGGCGCAGAGGCAGCTGGTAGAACTTATGAAATATTCCCTGATTATTATTTCCAGTATACCGGTCATGATCATGTACCCCTTTGTCCAGAAGTATTTTGTAAAGGGCGTTATGATTGGTTCGGTGAAAGGATGACAACGCACATAACATGCAATGTGTATGTGGATATAGATTAGTACTGCAACGCACCTATTTTTAATGAAAAATCTGAATGAAAAGGAGTATGAGTATGAAACGAAAAAGAGTATTGGCAATTTTAGTTTGTGTGGCTGCCATGACCGCAATGGGGCTTGGAGGATGCAGCAAAAACACTGCGTCCCTGGAAGCGGACGGTCCGGCAAATGATAAAGTGGATGAGGATGGCAAGGTGAATGGTGTATTTAATGAAACGGGGCTTCCTATTGTGGATAAAGATACATACAGCTTTTCACTTTTCTGTGATGACTCTTCCGAAAACGGCGAGTACTGGATGATGGATGAGATGGAAAGGCAGACCAATATCAAGGTAAACTTAGAGTATTTTCCAAATGAGGTGGCAAAAGAAAAGTTATCTCTGGCATTAAGTTCCGGTGATTATGCGGACTGCATCGGCGGATGGCTGTTCCAGGACAGTGATATTTTGAAATATGGCGTTGATCAGAAGATATTTATTCCCCTGGAGGATTATTTTGAGAAATATGCTCCCAACATTATGAAGATTCTGGAAAGAGAAGGTGTCAGAGAAGCGATGACAGCTCCAGATGGCCATATCTATACCATACCTTACGTAGTTGATGCGCCGCTGGTAGATTACGAACCCTATATCAATGAAAAATGGCTGAAAAATCTTGGACTGGAAATGCCTGAGACTACCGATGAGTTTGAAAAAGTATTGATGGAGTTTAAAGAAAAAGACGCCAATGGAAATGGGGATCCAAATGATGAAATACCAATGTCCTTTGATCCTAATAATAAGCATATTGGTTATATGTGCGGGTATTTTGGAATGTCGGTAGACAATTACGGAATGAGCATGAAGGATGGCAAACTGATCTTTGGTGCCAATACCGAAGAATATAAGAATGGTATTAAATGGCTTAAAAAATTGTACGCCCAGGGGCTGATTGATCCGGAAGCATTTACACAGGATTTAAGCCAGTGGAAGGCGAAAGGTTCTCAGGATCGTTATGGCTGCTCCATGATGTATGCCAGCAATGATATCGTACCATATCTTGCGGGAGAAGAACCGGATTTTAAACCATTGCCGGTTTTAAAAAGCCCTGACACGGATAACCCAGTATGGCTTAGAGGTTCCGACGGAGCATCTGTAATGAAGACACAGGTGGTAATCACCGATAAAGCAAAGGATGTAGGGGCAATTATCAGATGGTGGGATGATTTATTTGAATTCCAGAACTCCGCCCAGAAGATTTCAGGACCGCTGGATATATGCATCTTTAAGGATGGAGATGGTTACCGTGCGATTGATAAGGCAACCCTGTCGCCGGAAGATGAAAAGAAGTATTCCTGGGCAAACCTGTTTCCACAGTCGCTGCCCCATTATCTGCCACAGGGATTCAAATTTAAAGAAGATGTGCCAATGTATCCGGAAAAAGACAAGGCAGATGAGATTTACGAGCCTTATTTAACGGAAGCCATTCCCTCTTACTGGGTATCGATAGATGACTCTGCAAAATTTTCCGATATTCAGACTTCCCTTCGGGATTTCATTGCACAAAAGGCAGCAGAATGGATTGCCGGACAGTCTGATATTGATAAAGACTGGGACAGTTACTTAGGGCAGCTGGATACGCTTGGACTTCAGGATTATATAGCCATACGTGAAAAGGCGTTACAGACCACAACAGAGCCGGCAACGGAAGCGGCAGAATAGAAATTCCGCATAAAGGAGACAACATGGACGAAGAAAAGATACTGTTACAGGAAATGCAGATACCAGGTAATACAGCAGAAGACAGGATGGAAAATAGCGCAGCAGGGATTGCAAAAGGAACCCCAGGAGATAGCCCGGAAGCTGCCCCGGTTAATGAGGAAGAAAAGGTATCAGAAGGGGTACATAACTACAGTGCCCAGGAGGAATATATATGGCCCGATGACCCGAAGGTTTTGCACAAGCTTCAGTGGTTCCAGGATCAGAAACTGGCGCTGATGATTCACTGGGGAGCGTATTCCCAGCTTGGAATAGTGGAATCCTGGGCATTGTCCGATGCAGATGCAGAGTGGTCCAGGGATGGCATTGACTGGGAGATTACGGGAGAAGCGTTTAAAAAGGAGTATTTTAATCTGAATAAGACCTTTAATCCGGTTCGTTTTGAACCGGAGAAATGGGCGGATCTGGCGAAAAGAGCAGGAATCCGTTACCTGATTTTTACAACCAAACATCATGATGGCTTCTGTATGTGGGACACGGCCTATTCTGATTATAAGGTGACGGCAGAGGATTGCCCGTTTCATACCCATAAATATGCGGATATCTGTGCTCACTTGTTTGAGTCCTTCCGTAAGAGAGGAATTGGGATTGCCGCATATTTTTCAAAAGCAGACTGGCATGTGGACAGTTACTGGAGTGAGGGGTATCCCAGGGGGAACTATATGCACCGGGGACCGTCTTATGTCCCCCGGGAACATCCCGAAAAGTGGGGAGAATTTGTGGAATTCACCCAGAATCAGATCAAGGAATTGGCGACGGAATATGGAAAACTGGACATTATGTGGTTTGACGCGGGCTGGGTCAGCGACATCGGGCTGGGAGAGACCATAGAAGAGATCCGGAAATTCCAGCCGGGGATGCTTGCTGCGGACCGTACCATGGGCGGACCATATGAAAACTATATTACCCCGGAACAGTGTGTGCCAAAGGAACCCTTAAATGTACCATGGGAAAGCTGTATCACCCTTGGAACGTCCTTTTCCTTTGCTTATGAGGACCATTATAAAACCTGCCGGGAAGTAATTGCCCTTTTGGTGGATATTGTGGCAAAGGGAGGAAATCTGGCTATAAATGTGGGACCTCAGCAGGATGGCAGACTGCCAAGAGGTGCAGTGGAATGCCTTGAGGATATGGGGGAATGGCTTGCGGTATATGGGGATGCCATATATGGAACCAGAGTATGTGCACCTTATAAAAAGGACGGAATTGCATTTACAAAGAAGGAAGGCCGGGTTTATGCAATTGAAACCTTTGAAAAAGAAACGGATCCGGTTAAATCTGAAGTCTGGATTCCATATGCAGGAACGGTAACATCCATTACGATGCCGGATACGGGAGCAGTGGTGGAGTTTACCAGACAAGACAACGGCTATATGCTTCACCTGCAGGAGTATGACAAAGAAACCGCACCGATAGCCAGAGTGTTTTGCCTGATGTGAAAAGGCGGCATTTATAACAGGTGTAAAAAAAGCTTAAATTAAGAGTCTTAAAGAAGAATTTTAAGGAGGAATCTATGGAATCATTGTATTTGCTGCCCGTACCGCAGAAAATAGTGTCCGGGGAAGGGGCTTTTGCCCTTCCTCATTATGGGAAGATTGAAATGGATGTTTCCTGTCCGCAGAATGTATTATATGCAGCAGATCTGTTAAAAAATGAGATCTTGCGTTTCACCGGAATGGATTACAGCTTAAGCCGTGGGACACAGGATACGAATGGAGCGGCTGAAATTATATTGAATTTAGATGAAACACAAAAGGATCAAGGATACTTTCTGGTAATCGGGAAGCAGGGAATCCGTATAACCGGAGGAGGATACCGCGGAATTCTCTACGGAATACAAACGCTGCGGCAGATCATACGCCAGGCAGGCTGTGTCCTGCCGTTTGTGGAAATAGAAGATGAACCGGCCATGGAGTACCGGGGTTTTTACCATGATGTTACCAGAGGCAGAATTCCGAAACTGGAAACGTTAAAAAAGCTGGCGGATACCTTAAGCTTTTATAAAATCAACCAGCTGCAGCTGTATGTGGAACACAGCTTTTTATTTGAAGGGCTTAGTGAAATGTGGAGAGATGACACGCCGCTTACGGCAGAGGACATTTTGGAACTGGATGCCCACTGCAGAAAAGCAGGAGTGGAACTGGTACCATCTCTGTCTTCATTTGGACATTTATATAAACTTCTCAGCACAAGGACTTATGAACATCTGTGTGAGCTTTCTGATCCCGTGAAGATGCCATTTAGTTTCCGGGGACGCCAGATGCATCATACCTTAAATGTCACCATGGAAGAAAGCTATGAACTGGCGGTTCAAATGATGGAAGCATATATGCCGCTGTTTACGTCGAAGCAATTTAACATAGGCGCGGATGAAACCTTTGACCTTGGAAAAGGAAAAAGTAAACCTTACGCAGAAGAAGTGGGCGCAGACAGGATGTATATTGACTACGTGAAAAAGCTTTGCGGATATCTGGTGGACAGGGGATACCGCCCCATGTTCTGGGGAGATGTAATCTGCGGCTTCCCGGAGTTGATCCGGGAACTTCCAAAGGAAACCATCTGCTTAAACTGGGGGTATGCATGGAACCAGTGTGAAGACGGAACAAAAGCGCTGGCGGAAGCCGGAGCCACCCAGTATGTTTGCCCCGGGGCAGGAGGATGGAATCAGTTTATTAATCTGATGGAATCAGCGTATCTGAATATCAGCAGAATGTGCGCATTCGGGGAAAAATACGGGGCAATCGGTATGCTGAATACAGACTGGGGAGACTTTGGACACATTAACCACCCGGACTTCAGCATGCCGGGGATGATCTACGGAGCGGCATTTTCCTGGAACCGAAAAGAAATTCCTTTTGAAGAAATAAACCGCATGATTTCTGTTCTCCAGTACCAGGACCACTCGGAGAACCTGATGTCTGTTGTGAGCCGCATGTGCAGACACGCCGTATTTGACTGGGAAATGGCAGTGCGCTTCCAGGAATTAACGGAATCCAAAATAGAGGATGACTGGTGCATCCAGCGGATCAGATCCCAGGAAAAAGAAATACTGGGAGCGGAAGAAGAAAACAAAGCTCTTCTGGCAGAAGAGCTGGAACTGAAGAAATGCGTGGGAGCGATGACTGCAGGAGAGAAAATGGCAGTTCATGATTATCTCATAGGAGCAGAGGGCATTCGGGTGCTGAACAGTGTGGGATTATTGATCTATAAGAATCATTTTCTGGGGTTAAAAGTATGTGCGGACCAGGCAAAAGAGACTGCACAGAAGCTGGAATGCTGGTTCTGTGAATACAAAAAAATGTGGAGAGGTATCAGCAGGGAATCTGAATTGTACAGAGTTTCCCATGTGATATTCTGGCTTGCCGATTTCTTACGGGATATGAAAAAAAGAAGAAATATAGATTACTTCTTAGGAAAGCCGGAAAAGAAGTAATCCAAAGAAATGAGGAAAAGTGTGATAAGACTGGAATTAAATCATGGCTGGAAAATGAGACCCCTTGGAGAAATATTCCAGGAGGCTGTCGTTCCGGGCAGCGTCTATACAGACCTGCTTAGAAATGGAAACATGGAGGATCCATTTTTTAAGGACAACGAGATCCGTGCCAGGGAGCTAATGAATAAGGACTATGAATATGTATGCCGGTTTGAGTTTGACCCGGAAGCATTTGAAGATTGTGAACGGATATTACTGCATTTTGATGGTTTGGATACCCTGGCTGATATCTATGTGAACAGCCAAAAGGCAGGAGAGGCTTTCAGCATGCACCGAACATGGGAATATGAGGTGCAGGATATGCTGAATGCAGGAGAAAATGAACTCAGGGTGGTGTTCCACTCACCGCTTAAATTTTTGGCAGAGGCATATCAGAGATATGGTAACATTGGAAATGAAGATACGGTTGAGGGATTTATGCATCTGAGAAAAGCTCATTATATGTTTGGCTGGGACTGGGGTGCCTGTCTGCCCGATGCAGGAATTTTCCGCCCGGTTTCGCTGATTGGAATCCATTATGCCAGAATTGATAACGTAAGAATTCATCAGGAGCATAGATCCGGGCAGGTCTTGTTAACGTTTAATGTGGAAGCAGAGTTAAATGAGAAGAACGGAGATTTCCGAAATACGAACAGAACGGCAGATAAGAATCTGGTTCGGGCAGAACCTTCTCATATAGAACCTTTTCATACAGAGGGGCTGCATATGAAAGTAATAATTACAGATCCAGATGGCAGAATTCTATGTGAAGAGACCGGAACGGATACTTTTACTGTAAAACAGCCCCGGCTATGGTGGCCAAATGGGATCGGAGACCAGCCCCTTTATGAGATAAAAGTGCTGCTGTATGATAAGAATGAAATATTGGATATCTGGCAGAAAAGAATAGGTCTGCGGACCATGACGGTACGCAGGGAGAAGGATCAATGGGGAGAGAGCTTTGCCCATGAAATAAACGGCAGGACAATCTTTGCCATGGGGGCGGACTACATTCCGGAGGACCATCTGATCGGGCGTACCACCCGCCAGCGTACCTACCGCTTATTAGAACAGTGCAGACTTGCCAATTTTAATTCGATCCGCATCTGGGGCGGGGGTTATTACCCGGAAGACTGGTTTTTTGATGCCTGTGATGAAATGGGGATGATCGTATGGGAGGACTTCATGTTTGCCTGCTCAGTCTATGAGCTTACCCCGGAGTTCGAAGCCAACATCCGGGAAGAATTTATCACAAACATTAAGAGGATCCGGCACCATGCTTCACTGGGGCTATGGTGCGGGAATAACGAAATGGAGATGTTCGTGGAGCAGCGCTGCTGGGTGACAAAGCCTTCCGAAGTAAGGGACTATCTGTTTATGTATGAGAAAATCATTCCCGAAGTGTTAAAAGAACATGATCCGGATACTTTTTACTGGCCTGCAAGCCCATCCTCAGGTGGCTCCTTTGACAAACCAAATGATCCGGACAGAGGGGACGTACATTACTGGGAAGTCTGGCATGGCAATAAACCATTTTCGGAATACCGCAAATATTATTTCCGCTATATCTCGGAGTTTGGATTTCAGTCACTTCCTTCATTAAAAACCATGGAAGAGATCACCGATGATCCAAAAGATTTAAACCTGTTTTCTTATGTATGTGAGAAACATGAGCGCAATAATGGGGGAAATGGGAAGATTGTGAAATATATGCAGCAGATGTATCTATATCCCACCAGCTTTTCCACTTTGATTTATGCATCCCAGCTTTTGCAGGCAGACGGCATCCGATATGGTGTGGAGCATTTCCGGAGAAACCGGGGCAGATGCATGGGAGCTGTGTTCTGGCAGTTAAATGACTGCTGGCCGGTAATTTCCTGGTCCGCCATCGATTCATGCGGAAGATGGAAGGCCCTTATGTATTATGCGAAACGTTTCTTTGCACCCTGCATGATTTCCTGTGAGGAAGAGAGCTGGATGACCCAGGAAGCGGATATGAACCGCCAGCATTTCCACTTTGACAAGTCCATCCGGCTGAATGTGGCAAATGAGACCTTGACGGAGCGCACGGTAAAAGTACGCTGGGCACTGAGGAATTCAGATGCATCGGTTATTCGTCTGATGGAGGATACCATACAGGTGAAGGCATTGTCGGCGGTCTGGCTGGATAAAGTGGAACTGCCTGAGATTGATTATATGAATGAATATGTTAGCTATGAGGCAGAGGAAAACGGGGTGGTGATCTCGGAGGGAACCGTCATTTTTACTTACCCCAAATATTTCCGCTACCGGGATCCGGGGCTTGCCTTGCGGATAGAAGGAAATGAAATTGTTGTGACGGCAGATGCTTATGCAAAGAGTGTGGAGATTTTAAACGAAGAAGAGGATCTGGTGCTGTCTGACAATTATTTTGACATGAATGCAGGAGAAAGGAGAGTGACTATCATAAGCGGCAATACCAGCGGTCTGCGGGTTCGCAGCGTTTATGACATTCACTGAATCGGAAATTGGACAAACAAGTAATCGGCTATATTTATACGAACCATCTTCCCGAACTTACAGCTGAAGATGCAAAGATGCTATCTATTTTAAACCTCGCCTTTGGTAAGATTGATAAGGGAAATGTAATCTGTGACCTGGAGGATTATCAGGAGTACCTTTCAAATATCAGAAAAGAAAGCCCGGAACTAAAAATGGTGCTCTCCGTTGGCGGCTGGGGAGCGGGAGGTTTTTCAGAAACAATGGCAACGGATGGGGGAAGAAAACAATTTGCCGGGTCTGCACGGGATCTGGTCGAACGGTATCAACTGGATGGCATTGATATTGACTGGGAGTATCCCTGCATAGGAATAAGCGGGATTAAAGCTTCCAGAGAGGATAAAGAAAATTTTACACTTATGCTAAAAGACCTGCGCCACAGTTTGGATCAGATTAAAGACCGGAAATGCCTGGTAAATATCGCAGGGGGCGGTGGAAATTATTTTCTGCGATGCACCAATATGCCCGAGGCTTCACAATATCTGGATTATGTCCAGATTATGACCTATGATCTGAGGGGCGGTTTTACCATTGAAACAGGACACCATACAAACCTGTATGATAACCGGGAAGATCTGCTGGATGTCAGTACGGACCGGGCGGTGCATGCCTACTTAAAAGCTGGTGTGCCAAGGGAAAAGCTGGTGATCGGGGCAGCATTTTATTCCCGGATGTGGAAAGGGGTTCCGGATGCGAATCATGGATGGATGCAGATGGCGGCGTCTACCGGAGGCTATGGACCGGATTACGGAGAGCTTGCAGAACACTATATTAATAAAAATGGATTTAAACGTTATTGGGATGATGAGGCAAAGGCACCCTGGCTGTTTAACGGAGATACCTTTATCAGCTACGAAGACGGAGAGTCCATCAGCCATAAGGCGGAATATGTAAAGGAACAGGGACTGGCTGGAATGATGTTCTGGGAATATGGCTGTGATTCTACGAAGACGCTCACCAGGGTGATCCGGGAGTCATTTTGCCGGGAATTGACCTGAGCGGCTGAAGCAATAAGCAAAAGAAAGCGGAGGATATTATAATGGTTCCACAATGGTTTAAGGATGCGAAGCTTGGAATATTTATTCATTACGGCATTTATGCGGTAAACGGTATTGCGGAGTCCTGGTCATTCTATAATAATCGGATTTCTTATGAGGATTATATGAAGCAGCTGGATGGATTTACAGCCTCTGCATTTGACGGGGAATACTGGGCGGATTTAATTGCAGGAAGCAAAGCGAAGTATGCGGTGCTTACCACAAAACATCATGATGGTGTGGCACTGTTTGATACAAAATACAGTGATTTAAGCGTGGTAAAGAAAACGCCGGCGAAACGGGATATTGTGGCGGAATATGCCAAAGCAGTCCGAAAAAAGGGAATCCGCGTGGGGATGTATTATTCTCTGCTGGACTGGTCCCATCCGGACTATGCTTCGGTATATGAGGGCGGTGTGATACCCAAGGATCTGTCACAGGTAAATCCTTTTTCTAATCCGGTGGACGGAAACCAGGACGAAGAAGCTTGGCAGCGTTTCCTGGACTTTAATAAAAACCAGCTCTCGGAAGTACTTGGGAATTATGGTACGGCAGATCTGATCTGGTTTGACGGAGACTGGGAAAGAAGCGCATCCCAGTGGGGACTTCCGGAATTGAAAGATTATCTGAGAAGCTATAATCCGGAGATTGTGGTCAATTCCAGGTTATGCGGTTACGGAGACTATAAAACCCCGGAACAGGGACTGCCCATTACAAGGCCTGAAGGTGCCTGGGAGTTCTGTACCACCATAAATGATTCCTGGGGATATGCCCCGGATGATCATCATTATAAGAGCCTGAACCAGATTATCCGTATGTTCTGCGACTGCATCAGCATGGGCGGAAATATGCTTCTGGATATCGGTCCCAGAGAAGATGGCACGGTAGATTCCAGACAGGAAGAAATTCTTCTGGGACTGGGCAAATGGATCGGTGAGCACGAAGAGGCCGTATTTGGTACCGATGAAGGCATTATGATTCGCTATTATCCCGGTGGCAGTACGGTATCTAAGGATGGAGAAACGCTGTATTTATTTGTGCAGGATAAACCGAAAGAGAATATATGCATAAAAGGACTGTGCAATAAAATCAGGAAAGTCACCGTAATGCATTCGGGAAAAGAGCTTGCGTATGACGTACACGGCGGTGTGCCCTGGTTTCAGATACCGGGGATTACATGGATCTATATGAATGAAAATGATTGTCATGAGCAGGTTACAGTACTGAAGGTAGAATTAGAAGGTAAAGTGGAGATGTATGGGGGCAGCGGAGCGGTTGTGACGCATAATTGATGGAGTTGTGAAAAAGTATATGGGATATTTATGAAATTAGGGGCTCATTGCAAAGCGATTTGTAATGGGCTCTTTTTGTTGTATGCCCAAATGAAACTTTCTCCATATGATCGTAATTTTATAATCTTCCTTTCACCTCATTATGAAAAAAGAAAAAATATTTTTTATAATATAAAATTGAAAAAATAATATCCTTTATATATAATAATAAACATACCGATTAAACGTGAAAAGAAAGACTGGATAAGGTATAGGTGGGAAAAAGGAGGTGCGAAGGCAACATAAAAGAATGAATAACTGTAAACCAGGGAGTGATTATGAAATGAAAGATAGACCATTTCAGATCAACTCCTGTAATGAAGGGTGTTTGAAGGAGAGGTATTTGAATTATGATGAGATTTAAATGGAAAAAATTTTTTAGTATGCTGCTTGTATTTACGTTAGTAATTACTTCTGATGTACTTCCGGTTTTTGCACAGGATGCCTCAGAGGATACTGCCGTGGAGGGGGAAATCATGACCCTGAAACCGGATATGACAGAAGGATCCTGGAATAAGTTTTCCTATACGGCTTACCAGGGAAAAGAATGGACCGTTTTGGAGAACGAGGCATATATTGATCTGGGTTCTTCTGATGAACGGGCTGAAGAATGTTATTATGAAATTCCTTTTGTGGGAAATAAGGTGGAGATCTTTTCCAACAAAAGTTCCATGCATGGAAAAGTCCGATTTTCTGTGGACGATGAAAACCCGGTAGTAGCTGATTTGTACAATGAGACACGTACAGAACCACAATCTGTATATGCGGTAAGTGATCTGGAGGAAGGCATGCATGTACTGAAGGCGGTCACACTAAATGAAAGAACGGGAAATAAGATCGTAAATCAGACGGCATATGCACAGATTACCCATGCTCCTTATATACCAGAGGATATTGAGCTGGCTGATTCCCAAATTCAAATGACCGAAGATGAGACAAGGCAGATCAGCTATTCAGTCATACCGGAATATGCACAAGCTGCAGATCTTGTTTATGAGAGTATGGATACGGAGATAGCGGAGGTATCAGCGAAGGGCGTGATAACTGCCCGGTCAGAAGGAAAAACAACGATCCGTATCACCAGCCAAGAATCCGGTATTGCAAAAGAAATAGCGGTGACAGTGGCGGCAGGGGTGCGTCAGCTGGGCGGATCAATTGTGGATACCAATACCCAGTATACCCAGGACCGCTATGAAGAGCTGCTGGACAGGCATACCATGTCGGAGAGTCTGACAGTGTGGAAAAATGATAAGGCGGTGAGCGAACTGGCGCTGGTATCCATTGGATGCAGTTTAAAAAATGTAGCAGTTACCGCAGGCTATCTGTCTAATGGTAATAACATTATTTCAGGAGATCTGGTAAGAACCGTTTTTGTAAAATCCACGAAAGCGTATAACGGACCCTATCTGGGATATGGAAGCAAAGACCGGCCGGTGCCTGCGCCTACCAGTGATAACCGCAGTGAATCCCCGGATATACTGTATCAGTCAGAACCGGTTGATATGCCATTTAACAGTGTGCAGCCTGTATGGGTAGAATTTCATATTCCAAAAGACCAGGCAGCGGGCATTTATACCGGAACGCTGTCCGTAACAGCAGATGGAATTGAAGATCCGCTGTTGTTCCAATATGAAGTAGAGGTGCAGGATGTGCAGCTGCCGGATCCGGAGGAATTTAAGGATGGATTTGATATTGAATTATGGCAGTATCCTTACAGCAGTGCAGAATATTATGGGGTAGAGCCTTTTTCACCAGAACATTTTAAGATCTTGGAATCCGCCATGCTGAAATACAGGGAGATAGGAGGACATGCAATTACGGCTTCCATTGTGGAGGAGGCATGGGATGGCCAGACATACAGTGCAAATGATGTGCATTATCCCTCTATGATCAAATGGACCAGAAATAGCGATGGCAGCTTCCAGTATGATTATACGGATTTTGACAAGTGGATATCTTTTAACAAGAGTCTTGGCATTGGGGATAAAATTGTGCTTTACAGTATTGCCCCCTGGCATAATTCCTTTACTTACTGGGAGGATGGAACCTTAACCTATGAGCCTTTTACCCCGGGGAGTACCCGGTATACACAGGTTTGGCGGGACTTCCTGCAAAAGCTTACGGAACATCTGATGGAAAAAGGATGGTTTGATGAATCCTATATAGGGATTGATGAACGGGGATTTAGCAAAGAAGCATTTGATATGATCGAATCCGTAAAAAATATTCATGGTGAATCCTTAAAGACTGCGGGAGCCATGGATCACTTTGTGGACAAAAAAGAACTGGCACTGCGTGTGACAGACTTAAATGTAGGCGACAGTGCTGCACAGGCTCACGCGGCAGAATTTGCAGAGCTTTTAAAGGAAAGAGAGGCAAAAGGATTTCGGACAACACTTTACTCCTGTACAGAACACACGCCTGGAAATTATGCACTGAGTGCACCGGCAGAAAGTTACTGGTCCATGATTAATGCCGGAAAGATGGGGACTGCCGGATTTCTGCGCTGGGCTTATGATGCATGGGTTGCGGATCCCCTAAATGATGTGACCCATAACGCTTTTGAACCAGGTGACTGCTTCCTTTATTATCCGGACGAAAAAGATGCCCCGGAACCGGTTGGAAAAAGTTCGGTCCGCCTGGAGAAAATGGCAGAAGGGGTGCGGGATGTAAACAAATTAATGTTGATAGAGCGGGAGATCCCTTCGCTGAAAGAAGATATCGATGCCTTATACGGTACTGTCAGCACCACGGCGGCAAGCGGAAGAACTTATTTAAGCCCGGAAAAGGCTGCGTTTCTGTCGGCGGAGATGGAAACTTTCAAAGAAGGCGTGGCTGAAATTACCGGAAAGTATCTCACTTTGAAGGAAGAGGGAACAGATCAGGTGGAGTCGGTAACGATTGAGGAAGGCAGTGACGTGTTACTGTCTATAGGTAACACACTTAAGCTTCATGGAGTTATTCTTCCTGACAATGTGATCCATAAGAAATTGAATTGGACCTCCTCAGATGATGCGGTAGTATCCGTATCGGAACAGGGAATTTTGACGGGGAAAAAGACAGGTACAGCTGTGATTACCGCAGTTTCTGAGCAGGATCCCTCCAAGAGTGCAGAGATTACTGCAACGGTAACCGGAATCACTATTGAAGAGGGGGCAAAGACCGCTTACTATTCCTTTGACTCTATGGAAAATAATGTGGTACAGGATGAATGGGGAAGGAGAGACGGCATCAACCAGGGAGCGGTACTTTCTCCGGGCAGATCGGAAAAAGCGCTGACGATTACAGAGGCTGATAAATCAGTTCGTTTACAAGGAAATTCCGGTCTTTCTGATACCTGGACAGTAGGCTACTGGGTGATGAACAGCACAAAAGATCCTGAACGAAACTCCGTTTTCATGAGTAACGACGGAAATTATTCTTTTGATGTGCGGCTGGCAGATAACCGAGAGAAAGCGGGTGTACATGTTGGAACGGGAAGCGGAGATGTACTGACATTTAATTATGTATTTCCAGCCGATACCTGGGTTCATGTGGCTTGGACACAGGATAAAACAAGCGGGCTTTCCATGTATATAAACGGTACATTGATACAGACAAATGGATGGACCGTCAACCATGAGTTCCCATGCCCGGTGGATATAATCGGAGGAAACGGGTTTACCGGAAAAATCGATGAACTGAAGATATTTAACAGAGTGCTGTCAACAGAAGAAATCGTTTCCATCATGCAGACGAAGGGGTTGAACATTCAGGAAACCTACAAGGAGCTAAACGTAGAAGAGCATTTTGCCATACAGACAAATCTGATCAGTGATCAGGATGATAAGACCATCGAGTATACTTCCAGTGATCCCGGGACAGCATCGGTAGATGAAAAAGGGCTGGTTACCGCACATAAAAAGGGAAGTGTTACCATAACTGTGGAAAACAGGGCTTCCGGATACCGGGATTTCGTAACGGTAGTGATCACGAAAAAATTAGCCATCTCGAATAAACTTCCGGTCTATGAACTGGATGAAAAATACCTGTCCGATATTGATAAAGATCCGGGCGGACCGCGGCAGTATTTAGGACAGCCGGATATGGTGATGCTGGATGATAACCAGACACTGGTAACCTCCTATCCGGTTGGACACGGGAAAGGCCCTCTGGTCCTGAAGATCAGCTATGATGCCGGGGAAACATGGGTAGAAAAAAAGACTCCGGAATCCTTCAGAGGTTCACAGGAGACGCCAACCATGTACAAAATACACCTGAAGGACGGAACTCAGAGGCTGATGCTGATTACGGCGTGTCCGGGCTGGGGGCAGGATCTGGAAGGCAATGCTACCGGATGGAATACGTCCTATTCTGATGACGGGGGTGAGACATGGACAGAGTATAAGCATTGGTATACGAATCATAAGGATGGTACTCCGAACAAATCCATTGTGGCAATGGCAAGCCTGATCCAGTTAAAAGACAGTAATGGAAATGATATACAGAAATGGATGGGCGTGTATCACAATTATGATTATGTCAATTACAAGACATATCTCACATTTGATGAAAACGGAGAGGAACAATGGAGCGAGCCGGAGCCTTATCTGAGTGAACACCGTTCTATAGAGAGCGGGTATCAGATGTGTGAAATCGGCATGTTCCGTTCGCCGGACGGAAAACGTATTGTAGGTCTTGCCAGAAGCCAGTCTCACAATAATCCAGCAACACTGATCTATTCAGAGGATGAAGGGGAGACATGGAGCAGGCCTATGGATCTGCCTGGTTCTCTGGCTGGAGAGCGGCATAAAGCCGTTTACGATCCGGTGAGCGGAAGGCTGCTGATTACATTCCGTGAAATAAATTACGATCTTAACGGCAATGGAAAGTTTGATGGAGGAAACGACTGGAAAGCCGGTGACTGGGCGGCCTGGGTTGGCACTTACGAGGATCTGATGGAACAAAACGAAGGCCAGTACCGGATATTAATTGATGAAGACTGGGCAAATAATGCGAAGTCGGGAGATACCGGATATGCGGGAATTGTGGTCCAGCCCGACGGTACTTTTATCATGGATTCTTACGGGCATTGGGATAAAGCCTTTTCCGAGAGCTGGCAGGGGGGCGTGACAACCGATCTCTGCTATATCAGACAGGCGAAGTTTAAACTCAGTGATATGGATAAAGCTGCTGGAATAGCTGATAAAACGGCACTTCGTCAAGCCATATCGGATGCAGAAAAGATCACAGGGCAAGAGGATTATACGGAAGAAACCTGGAATGTATTTCAAGATGCATTGAATAAGGCAAGGGAAGCAGAAAGCGATCAGAATATTTCACAGGATTCGGTAGATGCTGCAAGGGAAGCCCTTATAAACGCCCAGAGGGATCTAAAGAAGAAACCCGATAAGCCTAATCCAGAGCCAACACCGGATCCAACACCGGAACCCACACCAGATCCAAAACCGGACCCGGCACCGCAGCCAAAACCAGACCCGTCACCACAGCCTAAGCCAGAGCCGTCACCAGAACCAACACCCCAACCCAAGCCTGAACCTCAGCCAGTTAAGCTTGCGGTACCGGTAATGAAAAAAGTAGAATCCGGAAGTTATGAAAAGTTAAGAATAAACTGGTCCAGGGTTCCCGGAGCGGATGGCTATCGCATATACCGATCTGCAAAAAAGAACGGCAGCTATAGTAAGATTGCCACGGTGAAGGGCAGTAATAAAACTTCTTATGTCAATGGAAAGCTGCTGACCGGCAAGAAATATTATTATAAGGTGCGGGCTTATGCCAAGCACAATGGCAAGACCGTGCAAAGTGGATATTCAAAGGTGAAGTCCGGGAAACCGGTACCCGCAAAAGCAGTTATATCTTCGGTCACCAATCTTTCCGGTAGAAAACTGAAACTGCAGTGGAAGAAAGTGAGCGGTGCAGACGGCTATGAGATCAGGCGTGCAGACAAAAAAAATGGAACTTATTATAAAATAGCAATCATTAAAAAAGCAGCCATTAAAAAAGCAACCATTAAAAAAGGCAGGACATTTACCTATAAGGATAGTAAACTGACAAAAAAGAAAACATATTATTATAAAGTACGTGCTTACCGTAAGGCGGGGAATAAGAAAATCTATGGTCCGTATTCAACAGTTAATTACCGCAAGGTAATGAAATAATTACGGATGCCGGCATAATATCACTTTTTTAATTTTCAGTTGTGTAAACACCCCAACGTCATGGTTTGGCGCTGGGGTATGCCGGCATATGCTTTGCAATTCTATATTTTTTAATCCAGATACAATGAGCGAAGGAGCTTAATTTCACCTGCGTGTCCATCCAGATCCGTTGGTGTCTCCAATATAAAAGTAAGATGGCGCAGCAATGGATGATTTAGGATCTCAATGATGGTATCCAGTCCGATGTATCCATCTCCGATTAATGCGTGACGGTCCTTGCGGCTTCCCGGAGGATTCTGGCTGTCGTTAATATGAAACGCATGAAGATATCCAAGTCCGATAATCCGGTCAAATTCATCCAGCACCTCATCCAGGTTATGAACAATATCATAACCGGAATCCGAGAGGTGGCAGGCATCGAAACAGACCCCGATCTGTTCCTGCAGTTCAACCCGGTCGATGATTGCACGCAGTTCCTGAAAGGTTCTGCCTACTTCCGTGCCTTTCCCGGACATCGTTTCCAACAGGACCATGGTGGGCTGGCCCGGCTTTAACTCCCTGTTTAACATCGAAGCAATGAAGGAAACCGCTGTATCCATATCCTGACCCAGATGGCTTCCGGGATGAAAGTTATAATAATTGCCGGGAAGTTGTTTCATAAGCGCCAAGTCATCATGGAACATCTCCTGAGCCAAGTCCCGGACATGTGCATTCGAGGAACAGGGATTTAAGGTATAAGGAGCATGGGCAACAATAGGAGCAAAGTGATGTTCCGCCAGAAAATTCCGCAGGGCATCCACATCCTCCTGATTCAGGGCTTTCGCCCGTGTGCCCCTGGGATTTCGCAGGAAGAACTGAAAAGTGTTGGCATCTATTTTTAAGGCATCTTTGCCAAGGTGTAAAAATCCTTTTGCAGAGGACAGGTGTGACCCGATATTTAGCATAAATCCCCTTTCTCGGTAAATATTTATTTTTATTTATTATATTCTTTCTAAATTGAATTATTCGGATTTGGTACAAGAGCGTGTTTGAAAATTCATTCCCGCTATTAGCCAGTAAGTAATTTTCAAACACGCTCTAGAACAGTCACGATTAGCAGAATGAAGAATTGAAATTTTAAACAGGCTCTTGTATAATAGGAATACAAATGTTACAAGGAGAGCTTTCATGGCAAATTTTAAATATTCCCAGGTTGCGGACTGGCTTAAGAATGAGATATATTCCGGAAATTATCCGGGAGGGGTGAAAATACCGGGAGAGGAAGAATTATGTGTAAAGTTCTCGGTTAGCCGCCAGACTGCCCGGCAGGCGATCAAGGTACTGGAAAATCAAGGTCTGTTGTATAAAGTACAGGGCAGCGGTACCTACGTAACCAGGAAGATTCAGGGACCTCCTTTACGAAGTGAAGGAAAAGAGCGCAGATGCATAGGTGTGATTGTAAACAGCACCGGGGATTATCTTTTTCCCTTTCTGATACAGGGGATTCACGATGCGTTACATCAGAGGGGCTATGGAATGCAGCTTTTTTTATCCTCCCAGCAGATCCTATTGGAAGAGCAGTTTCTGCACAACGTTCTGGATGGGGGAGTGCAGGGAGTTATTATGGAGCCGGTAAAGTCTGCACTGCCTGTGATTAATGACGGATTGTATGAAAAACTGACTTCTCAGTTGCCGGTAGTATTTACACAGCCGCTGCATACGCCCTATCCGGCTTCTGCAGTAACTGTTGATGACAGATGGGGAGGAGAACTGCTGGTAAAACATCTGCTTGATAAGGGGCATCGGAATATCGGAGCAATCTGTAAGATGGATGAGCAGACTGGTATGAGAAGATATGAAGGTTATATGCGCGCATTGCTGAATTTGAAACTGATGGTGAATAATGAGCGGGTAATCTGGTATACCAGTGAGACGGAAAATGAAATATTTGCAGGGGAACAGGGAGACAGGCTCTGGGAAAAAATAAAGGATTGTACCGCTGTGGTATGCCATACTGACCGGGTTGCTTTTTATCTGATCCGGTTTTTAGCGGACAGGGGGATCCGGGTTCCGGAGGATATGGCGGTGACCGGATTTGATGATACGGAATATGCCGGCATGGGGAAACAGATCACAACTATAATTCATCCCAAGGAAATGTTTGGCAGAAAAGCTGCGGAGATTGTACTAAAAATGATAGAAGAGCCTGGTTATCGGGAGGATTATTGCTTCTCAGCTGTTTTGAAACCGGGAAAAAGTACCTGATAATTGGTCAATAAATGGAGGAAATATGACGACAGAAGAGATTTTAAGAGACTGTACAGGAAAGAATGGAGCATACATAGCCATTCCAGGTTTGGATGATCCGGCTGGCATAAAAAGCAGTGATTTCGTTAAAATAAAAGTAGGAAGTGATAAAGCAGCGGACGTTTTAAACAGTATCCTGCAAAGGTTTGGGGACAAAAGAATCTGTGTCGTTGGGACAAGCTGCTGCGGGAAAACTTCCTTTGCCAGTTATATTGGAAATTGTGTCAACATGGCGGAAGCGATATGCTATTTATTGTCAGAGGAAGAGATGGAGCAGGTTATGCAGTCACCCTGGACACCGGTAACAGGGGAGGCAATGGACAGACTGGTTAAAAGCAAGATTAAGACCCAGGCGGGATTTCCCATTTTTGGAACCGTAGTTATGGATAGCGATTTTGTGGTCTATTTAAATATCTCAAATGGAATGCTGATGGCAAGGTGTGAGGAACAGGGTGTGTCCTTTGAAGATGCCATTAAATTGAAAGAGAAGATCGAGAGTGACTTAAATGGTCTTGAGAATGTAATAGAAATCTGTTATTAAAAATGCTTGTTTATAGTCTACAGCCCCTGGCTTTGTTATAGGAAGCCAGGGGCTGCATTTTTTCCTTTTTTTATTTGGACGGATTTAAACTTGTTCCAGCCAGTCAAGGGCATACTGTGCATATAAACGACTGCCGTTTTCCAGTGCATTTTCATCCAGGTCAAAACATTCATGATGCAGAGCATAGGAGGTACGCCGGGTACCGTCATTGGTTCCGAGAAAAACCATTACACCCGGGAGGATATCCAGATAGCGGGAAAAGTCTTCGGAAGTGGTACAGGGCGGTTTTTCAATCCAGTTTGGGCTGCCCCAGACCTTCCTTGCTGCGTCTTTCGCAGCATTGCAGCAGTCCGGATGATTTATTACGGGAAGAAGGGAAGGGGTATACCGGGTTCCGGCAGTACAGCGGAACATGGCAGCGGTATGGTCAGCGTATCGTTTCAGCACCGAAGGAAAACAGTCCCGGAGTGCTTTGTTAAAAAAACGTATATTTCCGGATAGGAGGGCATCTTTTGCTAAAATATTTACTTTTGTCCCGGCATGGAAGGTGCCGATAGTGACGACTACAGGATCCAGAGGATTCATTTCCCGGCTGACGATTTCCTGGAGATTAACTGCAAGATGAGCGCCTGCCAAGAGAGCATCTGTACCAAGGTGAGGTGCTGCGCCATGACCGCCGGTACCGCTGATGGAAATGGTAAAGTCATCCACTCCCGCCATGCAGGCGCCATTTGTAATACTGATTTTGCCGGTGGGTAGATCAGGAGCCACATGCAGGGAAAATGCTGTATCGGCGCCATCTAACAACCCATTTTTGATTAGTGAACAGGTGGCACCTCCCGTTTCTTCCGCCGGCTGGAAGACCAGACGGACCGTTCCTTTTAGACGATCAGCCTGATCCTGCAGGAGCTTTGCCGCACCCAGAAGCATTGCAGTATGGGCATCATGCCCGCAGGCATGCATGATGCCGGGAGTGCGTGAAGCATATGAGATCTGGGACTGTTCTGTAACCGGGAGGGCATCCATATCTGCCCGCAGAAGTACTGTTTTTGGGCTGCAGGAAGGATTCTGCGTGAAGATATCTCCGGTTATCTGTGCTTCCACATCAGTTTCTCCAATGGAAGACCATGGGATGTGGAGCTGATCCAGTTCATTTTTTATAAAACAGGATGTCCTTATCTCCTGACCGCTGAGTTCGGGATTTTGGTGGAGATGTCTGCGTAGTCGCACAAGATAAGCGGAAAATGAAGTGTCGGCATGGCTGTTACAGCTGTTGTTTTTCATGATTAAGGCTCCCTTCTTTATATTGGGTAGGTGTGCAGTTTGTATGTTTGGTAAAAAATTTAGAAAAATAATTAGGGTCGGTTATTCCCACCGCTTCTGCAATTTCATAAATTCTTAAATTACTGCTGCGCAGGAGCTTTTTTGCTTTTTCTATTCGCATGGTAGTGACATAGTCCATGAAATTCATTGTGGTTACTTCTTTGAAGGTACGGCTTAAATAGGAGGGATTTACGTAGTTCATCTCCGCAATCTTTTTCAGGGACAAGGTGGATTGGTTCAGGTTTTCATTCATATACTGCATGATAGAATGTATGAGCTTATTTCCTTTTGCATGGGTATAGAGTTCGATCTGGTGGAGTGTGAACCGGACCAGCTGAAGAACATACTGGCGGATGCTTTTCTCGTCTTTTAATTTCAAAATATGGGTATAGGGCAGATGGCTGGTATTATAGATTTCATCATAAGAAATCCCTTTATCCCGCAGGGTTGCCAGAATAATATTTATAATGGATAAAGAGAGTACCATAACATCCGACAGAGCGCTGTCCGGCAAGGATTCCAGGTCATCAAAAGCTTTAGCCACCTGAGCGAGTGAAGATTCTTCTTGGGGAATCTGAAGATAAAGCGGCAGTTCCTGGGTAATGCTGTCAATAATCCCTTGAAGAGGGCTGTGTCCCTGATTCTGACGGCTGTTTGCCAAAAAGGATTTGTTATGACTGTATTTGGCAACCTGGGCATTTTGATATGCTTGGCGGTAGGAAGTGCGGATATCCATCAGATCAGAAACAGGATTCCCGGTCCCGGTATAGAGCTTGATGCCAAGTTTGCTTTTGGTCAGGGATGAAAAATGTGACCCGTAGGTGTAGAGATTAATCTTTTGATTCTCACTTAAGAGTATCAGGTTCTGGTGGATGTCCTGAAAGAGCAGGACGCCGTTCATGCGTTTTACAATAGAAGAAATCAACTCTCTGCACTGGAGGTTTTGCAGGATGCTCTGTTCCACATCCGGGTCAGTCATGGGCATTAGCAGGAGTATATTATAGTACCCTGAGCTGCGGCTAAGGGGAATTTTATAATAGGAGAGATTTTCCCACAGAGCAGATTCCGAAAGGGGAGTGAGCATCAGATTGCTTAGGAAGTTCTGGATAATAAACTGGCGGTTCTCTTCTAACTTCTTCTGCAGTAATGCGTGTTCATACAGTTCCCGCTGCTCTTGGCGCAGAGAGTCCCGGAGTTCACACATTCGGCGGCTTAATTCATCCCGCTTTAAAGGCTTTAAAAGAAAACCGGATACGCCGATTTCCAATCCCTGTTTGGCATATTCAAATTCATTGTGGGCAGTCAGAACCACAATCTTGATCTGAGGATATTCTTCCAGTACCATTTCTGCAAAGTCCAGACCATTGATAAAAGGCATTTCTATATCGGTAATGATCACATCTGGATTCACAGCCGGTATCATTTCCAGAGCCTGATTGGCACTGGCAGCGTCAGCCGTGACTTCGTATTCCAGCTCTTCCCAGTTCATGCAGATACGCAGGAGTTTGCGCATCTTTTCTTCGTCATCTACAAACATGATTTTGATGGGTTTTGTATTTAACATGGTAATCCTTCCTTTTAGGTATAAGTATAAGCGTAATGTTTTTTCATAAGGGAAGACGGATGGTTATCCGGGTACCTTGCCCCTTTTTACTCTCTATGGAAACTGCGGACTGTTCCGGATAGGTAATCCGAACCCGCTCTATGGTACCCGCCAGTCCAAAACTCTTCCGGTGTTCAAAATCAGAGGAGGTGAGAAGCCGTTTTATCAATTCCTGCTGCATTCCCACTCCATTATCGGATACGCAAATGAGAAGAAAATTTTCCCTTCGCTGCAGATGAATTTGGATGATGCCAGGTTCACCAAGGGGTTTGATTCCATGGTAAACTGCATTTTCCACCAGTGGCTGCAGCAGCAGCTTCAAAATTCCATGATCCAGCAGGGAGGGATCCACCTGATAAGCTACTTTAAATAAAGATTCATAACGCAGAGAGAGCAGATGTGTATAGTCCTTTACAATCTGCAGTTCCTGACGGACTGTGATCATCTGCTGGCCGCTGCTTAAGCTTTCACGGTAAAAACTGCCCAGGGTTTCAATGGCATCATATACCTGTACGGGTTCTTCTGCCAGAGCCATATAGCCGATTGCATCCAGCGTGTTATAGAGAAAATGGGGCTTTATCTGCTCCTGCAGGGCACGGAGTTCCATTTCCCTCTTTTGTTTCTGTTCCTGTACCAGCCTTTTTAAAAGAGACTGAATTTTCTCGATCATATGATTATAATTTAATTCCAGCACTCCGATTTCACTGTCCGGATAACGGACTTCAACAGCTTTAAACTCTCCCGTTTCCGCATCGTTCATAGCCCGAATCAGGCGCAGCACCGGATGCTGGATAGATTTTGAAATGATTATGGAACAAAACAACATTAATACAATGTTAATCAATAAGACCCACAATGAAATCTGAAACAGTGAACCGCTTAAATTCTTCTCGCTTTCCAGGGGAAAGTCTGTAATAATCTTCCAGCCCAAGTCCGGGATATAAAGTCCTGCTGTGAGCATATGGCTGGAAGTGTGGGTGTGGTAGGTCATATTTTCATTAATATCAGATAGCAGCAGCTTCGGATTATCCCCATTGGATTGTGTTCCAAGTGCACAGAGGACCTGCCCGGCTTCATCGTAAAGCGCTACATGAGTCTGCCGGTTTTCAAATACAGTCTGAAACAGTGCTTCCAGAGAACGTACAGGGATATTCATAATAGCAAACCCTGCAGGCTTCTGGGTCTCCAGATCGTTGATAACCCGAATAGCTGAAATGAAATTTTCCCTGAAATCAGGTGTGAAAATATTACCCGCGTTATAGGAGAGAACATAGCTTCCTCTGGCGGAAACAACCGCATCATACCAGGGCGCATCAGAAACGGATTCAATTGCCAGACTTTTGACGTTGAATTTATCCACTCCATAGATATGGTTTTCCAGATCCATGATGTAGACAGCGTCCAGATGGTTATAGGTATCAATTACGGTAAATAAAAAATTATCATATTCCTTCCTCTTCTGGGGAGGAATCGGCTGTTGGGTGAGATCGGACAAGCCGGATTTTAACAAAAGGTTATAGTTGTTATCGATATTGTCAATCATCTCCAGGATATTGGAGCTGACAGAAACCAGGGTCTGCCTGGAATTCTGCTTCATATTGGAAAGGGCATAGTCCCTGGAAACAAACTGATATAAGAAATAGGTCAGTAAAATACTAAGTATAAAAAACAGAAGAAAGACTGTGCTGATTTTCTGTGAGATTCTGCCGTTCAATGCCCGGTTAATCAAGTGAGTCACGTATAATTTTAACTTTTTCATAAGAAGGCCCCTCTGCTTCATGCTTTTTATCATGATACCATGGAGCATAAATGAAGTAAAGAAAACGGCGGAGGTAGTAAAATTTCTACCAGAAGTAGTAAAAGAATTACCATAGGCAAAATCTCTACTGGAAGGAATCAGTCAAAATCAGACTAGAAATAGTAAGAAAATTCTCTTTCGGGCAGCGGCTTGTTTGTGTAGAATAAAGGTACATCGAGAGCGCTCTCAGTAAAACAGTGGCAGGTCCACAACCAGTGAAAACGGAGGAAGTTATAATGAAAAGAAAGATGATGAAACGTATATTGGCTTTAACGCTTGCAGGAACTCTGGCGATTGGGCTGACTGCCTGCGGCGGCGGGACCAAGAGCAGTTCCGGGGAAACAAAAGAAGCTGCAGAAACGAAAGAGGGAGCGGAAGCCGGGAAAGATGCTGGTGACGCCAAAGCATCAGATTCTGATAAAAATGCAGACAGTACGGCAGCGGAGGCAAACAGCACAGATCAGTCCGATAAAGCAAAGCCCGGCGAAGGACAGACTATAAAATTATGGCATATATTCGGAGGAGATACCGATCCCAACAAGGAAATTGTTGACCGTGTAACCAGGGAAGCAGAAGAAAAGTTTGGGGTGAAGATTGAAGTGGACACAGCGGAAAATGAGGCTTATAAGACGAAACTTAAGGCTGCAATCGCTGCAAATGAGACACCGGACATATTTTATACCTGGGGACATGGATTTTTAAAGCCATTTGTGGAGGCAGGTAAAGTAGAGGCAATGGATGAATATCTTACGGATGAGTTCAAATCCCACTTGGCGCCGTCCACGCTCACGGGATTTCAGTTTGACGGCAAAACTTATGGGCTGACCACGGATCAGTCGGTTGCGTGTATGTTTTACAATAAAGAGATGTTCGACCAACTGAATCTGGAAATACCGAAAACATTTGATGAGTTAAAGAAAGCATGTCAGACATTTCTGGACAACGGGATTACGCCTCTGACGGTAGGCGGTAAGGAACCATGGACCATAGCAATGTACCACGATCTGCTGGCGCTGCGGGCAGTAGGAAGTGAAGGGGTTGTGGCTGCAACCGGCAAAGAGACAGACTTTGGCGATCCAGGTTTCCTGGAAGCGGCAAAATGCTTAAGGGAATTAGTGGATATGGGAGCATTTCCGGATGGTTCCGCGGGCATTTCCAGAGAAGAATCGGAAGTTCCGTTTTTCCAGGGACAGATTCCCATGTATTTAAACGGAAGCTGGACGGCTACCCGTGTCTATAAGGATTCATCTCTGGTGAAAGATAAAGTAGTGGCGGCACCGTTCCCCACGCTGGAAAATGGAAAAGCAGGCGTAACTGATTTTACAGGTGGTCCAGACACAGCATTTGCAGTAAGTGCAGATACGGAAGATCCGGCACTTACAACAGAGGTTGCCCAGTATATTGCATTTGAGCTTGCCATTGGGAAATACAAAATTGGCTCCAGCATTCTGCCGTACACCAATGTAGACATCGATGAATCTGAAATCAATCCGTTACTGATGGATATTTATAAGTTCACCAAAGATGCATCCAGCTATACCATCTGGTGGGATAATCTCATGGAAGGCAAGGATGCCACTGTATATCTGAATAAACTCCAGGAACTCTTCGTGGGAAATATTACGCCGGAGCAGTATGTGGAAGAATTGCAGAAGCTGAATAAGTAGAAAAGTGGAAAGCAGATAAGTAGAACAGAAACGGCGGTTATCTAATTAACCGCCATTCTTATCTAAAGAAGGAGTAGGACATGGGGGCTGGCTGACATGTACCTATTGCATAACTATCTTGTAAGAGAATGGAGGGAATCCGATTGAATAAAGTGTTATCCAATAAGAAAGCAGTTGTGTTTTTTATATTCCCAGCACTGTTTTTATTTGTAACAATCATTATTGTGCCGATTATCATGTCGGTTGGCTACAGCTTTCAGGAATGGGATGGCATCGGTGAGAAGATCTTTGCTGGACTCGACAATTACCGGGAGTTGTTCCTAACCAACAGCGACGGCTTCTGGAGGGCAGTGAAAAATTCTCTGATCTTTGCAGGAGGGTCTGTATTTGTACAGCTGCCTATTTCACTTATATTAGCCCTGGTTCTGGCACGAGGAGTGAAGGGTGAACGGTTTTATGTAAGCGTTTATTTTATTCCGGTACTGATATCCACCGTGGTAATCGGACAATTGTGGATGAAAATCTACAATCCCCAATATGGCTTATTAAACACAATGCTGGTTTCCCTGGGGCTTGAAAAATGGACAGGAAACTGGCTGGGAGATACGAAAACCGTTATATTTGCCGTGATTATACCCGTGTTATGGCAGTATATCGGATACCATATGCTGCTGATGTACGCATCTATACGATCTATTTCCGGGGAAGTTTTTGAGGCTGCCAGAATTGACGGTGCCTCTGCGTTCCAGACTGCTGTCAGAATTACGATTCCCCTGATGAAACCCATTATCAAAGTCTGCGTCACGTTTGCAGTGGTGGGATCATTGAAGAATTTCGATCTCGTTTATGTAATGACAGGAGGCGGACCGGCGGGAGCAAGTCAGCTTCCCAGCACCCTGATGGTAGAAACAATATTTTCCAGAAACATGTATGGCTATGGAAGTTCTATGGCAATATTTATTATACTGGAGTGCTTCCTGTTTGCATTTCTCATCCGAAAAGCATTCCGGAGTGAGGATTAGAGTGTGCCTTAAATCTGCACTAGAAAGGAGTTAAAGTCAGATGAAAAAGATCAAACCAAGTAGTATGGTATCCCAGTTTTTTCTGGTTTTATGGGCAATACTGCAAATATTTCCCCTTTATTGGCTGCTGACCTTTTCCCTTAAGGACAACGCTGACATTTTTCAGGGCAACATGGTGGGGCTTCCTTCCGTGTGGCATTTTGAAAATTATGAACATGCGTTCATGGGGGGAAGTGTGGGACGTTATCTGCTCAACAGTATTATTGTAACAGCTGTTTCAATCTTCATTGTGGGGCTGGCATCCCTTATGGCATCCTATGCGCTGGTGCGAATGAAATGGAAACTGCGTAAATTCATGCAGGTAGCTTTTATTATGGGGATTACCATACCGATTCATGCAGCACTTCTGCCTGTATTTATCATGATGCGCCAGGTACATCTGATTAATACATACTGGTGTCTGATCATTCCCTATGCCGCATTTGCCGTGCCCATGGCAATCATGATCAGCTCCGGATTCATCTCGGCAATTCCCGTAGAATTGGAAGAAGCTGCATGTATAGACGGCTGCAATATCTATGGAACCTTTTTTAAGATTATAATGCCGCTGATGAAACCCTCCCTTGCTACAATTGCCATCTTTACCTTTTTACAGTCCTGGAATGAATTGATGTTTGCAGTTGTCTTTATCAGCAAACCGGAATACCGGACTTTAACAGTGGGGATACAGTCTCTGGTGGGACAGTATACGACAGACTGGGGACCCATAGGTGCAGGACTTGTAGTAGCCACATTCCCGATTATTATTATATACGTGATTCTGAGCAGGCAGGTACAGGAAAGTCTGATTGCGGGGTCGGTGAAAGGATAGCTAGAGCGAACACTTTATATGTGTACTATTGAAAGCATTATATTTGGGTTTTGCTGATTAAGACGCTTTGTATAAAGAGGTTGTGAAAAAGGGAAGGGAAGAAGGAGACAAGGGGGAAGGTCTGGAAAAATATAAGGAGAAAAGTCAAGTAAAGTATAAAGAGGAAAATCTTGAAAAGTATAAGTAGGAAAGTCAAGAAAAGTAAGTATAAGGAGGAAAATTTTAAAAAGTATAAGGAAGGAGGACAAGAAAAGTATATGGAGGATAGTCAAAAAAGATGTCAGTTTGATCATATCATCGACCGGTTTGGCACTAACTGTGCCAAATACGATGAAATGCTTCCCCTATATGGGACAGAGTGTATACAATGCAAAGTTGCGGACATGGATTTTCAGGCGCCGGGACCTATTCGTGACGCCATGGACCGGGTGATGAAACATGGCATCTTTGGTTATACAATTATGCCGGACAACTACAGGCAGCTGGTAAATGACTGGATGAAGAGAAGATATCATTGTCCCATTGAGCCTGACTGGATCTTATTTTCACCCAGAATCAATATGGGGCTGAATATGGCAGTGGAAAATTTTACACAACCGCAAGATGCAGTTATAATCAATACCCCTGCTTACCCGGCGCTGACTGCAGCAGTAACAAAGTATGGTAGAAAATTAATGGAAAGTCCGCTGGTATCAAAAAATGGAAGATGGTGTATGGACCTGTCCTCATTGGAATCCAGGATAGATGAATCAGTTAAAATGTTTATTTTATGCAATCCCCATAATCCAACAGGCAGAGTCTGGGAAATGGCTGAATTAAAAGAACTGGAGGAATTTTGCCTGAAACATGATCTGATACTGTTATCGGACGAGATACATGCAGACCTGATACGCAAGGGGAAAACGTTTCATAGTGCATTAAAATTGTCAGATGAAATGAGAAAAAGAACGATTGTTTATCAATCGATTACAAAAACCTTTAATATTCCTGGAATTATATTTTCCAATATCATTGTGCCGGACGAAAAGACGAGAAGCCTGATGGAAACGGCAATCGACCGGTGGGGGCTTCATAATCCTAATTGTTTTGCGGCAGCCATACTGGAGAATGCCTATACAAAATGTGATTTATGGCTGGAAGAACTGCAGGAATATCTGGATGAAAATCTGCGATATATAAAACAATTTATAGATGAAAAACTTCCGGGCTTTACCGTTACGATACCGGAAGGAACATTTTTGGTGTGGATCGGTTATGAAAAATTAGGGTGGACCCACCAGGAATTAGAAGACTTTCTTCTAAATAAAGCAAAAGTGACCATATATCCCGGAGAGCATTTTGGCGGTACAGGCAAGGGTTATTTCCGACTCAATGCTGGAATACCCAGAAGCCAGTTGGCGGAAGCACTGAAACGGATCGAATCAGCATTGAAGCATTGAAGGAAAATGGGTATTTACGAAACACGGGGTTTGATTTCATTCAGTAAAGTAAAACCTAAAATAAGTATGCCTCCAAATATCTGCGTCAAACTGATGGTTTCACCCAGAAAAGATACGGATACAATAATCGCTGTCAGCGGATCTGTATAGCTTAAAATTGCTGCTTCCTGTCCTTTTAAATCTTTTAGAGAAGAAAAATAGAGGCAGTATGTAATTCCGGTATGGACGATGCCGACAATTATCAGATTTACTATTCCAAAGGTTCCGGCTGCAGACAAATGAATCCCGTCTGTAAGGCAGACATAAGGAAAAAGAATGATAATTGCGGCAAAAAACTGGATCAGTGTGCGGTCAATTCCGGTTACATTTATAATTAGTTTATTTAAAATAATCACAGTGGCATAGAGCACTGCAGCGCTAAGTCCAAAGCAGATTCCTATAAAATGATTGCTGCCCGGTAAAAGCTTCCCCGGGTCAATAACAAACACCAGACCAAGTGTTGACATCACAAAACATATAATTTGCCTGAGACTTAGTTTTTCACGAAATAATATGGGGCACACCGCCATAACAATTACCGGAGCAAAATAATAACTTAGAGTAGCAATGGAAACTGTAGTATAGCGATAGGATTGGAACAAAAAAATCCAGTTAAATCCCATTGCGGCTCCGGAGAAAAACAGCAGCAGCAGATCCTTCTTAATTTCTACAAAGGGGATCTTCTCTTTTTTTACAAATTTATACATCGAAATAGAAAAAGCTGCGATGACAGCACGGGAAAGGGCTATTTCTCCGGAAGACAGGGGGATATTTTTAATAAAAATACCCAGTGTTCCAAAAACAGCCATGGATAGGATAATTTTAAATTTTGCCGACATGATATAAGCTCCTTCTGTAGTGTGGCGCTGTGATAAGTCACTGCATAAAAGTATAAGGTATTTTAGCATAGAATGATAAGAATGGAAAGATAAAGTGTAAGATAAAAAGATTTTACGACTCTTTTATAATATAAAAGACCAAAAGCCAGACAGCTGTCTGGCCTTTGGCATGAGATAGTATTTAATCTCCCAGATATTCTTTACCCATCACATCGGCTGCAATTAATGCGTCAAACAATTGAGCGGGAGTCACATCACCGATCATATTGTGAATGCTTTCTCCAGTGGCGCAGGCTTTTTCGGCAGCGATATGTACACGATTCATATCGGTCACGCCGATTTCCTTAAGCGTAACGGGAAGTCCTACGCTTACACAGAAGTCGATGACTTCATCTAATTCATCCATGGATGCATTTTCTAATATTAACTGTGCAATGGTTCCAAAAGCTACAATAGAACCATGCATTGCCTTTTCACATTCTTCCAGCGCTGTAAAACCATTGTATACAGAATGGGAAACTGCCAGTCCGCCATTATCTGCTCCAACACCGCTCAGATAGGTGGTTGCTTCAATAATCGATTCTACAGCAGGAGTAACAACACCATTTTCACAAGCGCGCAAAGCTTTATACCCGTCTTCCAGGAGAGTTTCGTAACACAGTTTGCAAAGAGCCATTGCAGACTTAGTGATACCGCCGTTCTCCAGGCTTGGTGCCTTTGCTTTCTCACAGGCTCTTGCCTCGAAGAAAGTTCCTAAAGCATCGCCCATACCTGCGATCAGGAATTTAACGGGAGCATGTGCGATAACATCGGTATCAACGATTACAGCATCCGGATTTTTTGGATAAAATATATATTTGGCAAAAGTACCATCATTATTATAAATAACGGAAAGTCCTGTACAGGGAGCATCCGTAGCTGCTACAGTAGGGATGATCACAACCGGGAGTCCTTCGTAGTAAGCGGTTGCTTTCGCTGTATCGATAGCGGAACCGCCGCCGACACCTACAACGCAGTCGACCTTCTGTTTTTTCACAATACCCTGCATTCTTTCAATTTCCCCAATAGAGCTGACGCCGCCGAAGATTTCAAATAAAATATTTGCATTTTTCCCGGCGAAACTGTTTTCGATCTTTTCATGGCAGTTCTTATGACCGCTTCTGCTGCAAATAAATAAAAAGGATTTCCCCAAATCCTTAGTTTCATCATATACCTGAGACAATGCATCCTGTCCCTGCACGTATTTTGCTGGTGCTCTCATTAATTTTAACATCATTTCTGCCTCTTTTCTCCGTCGCTTGCTTATTGCAGGTGTCTCTGCGACGATGGGAAACGCCTGTATTCATTTCATGTCTAATATAGTCCTTTGTGAAATAAATGTCAATATGCGATTTTTCTAGAAAAGGGCATAAAAAAATAGCCCTGACAATCAGTGTCGGCTATTAGGGAGTACTTCGCAGCGTGTGGGGGCTGCGAAGTGTGAGTTATGAAATATATTAGCTGTTCGCTAATACAATAGTACTTTAGCACATTTTGGCAAATAATGCAATTCAAATTTACAAATTTTTTTAACAATTTTTGGAAACGTCATTTTTACCAAACGGGTATAGCCCAGACGTGGGATCTGGGCTATGAGTCAAATATATTATCATAGTTGATAATACACTTTTAGTATATTATGGATGAGAGGATTTGTCAAATTTTTTCTTATACTGATTTTTTATGTTCATATTTGCAAGAGAGTCGTTTTTAGGAGATTGCGATAATATGTTTAATCATTTAAACCAATAAGGCGAAGTGAAAAATCACTTCACCTTAGGGTCGATCTATTAGGTTGCACCTATCTGCAGGGTATAATTTAATAAATCGAAATATCTCCTAACATCATCTCTCTAAAATCATATGCACCGATACCTTCCCATACCTGTCTGGCAACGATAACATTTTTATTAATGTACTTTTTAAGATTATATGTTGTTTTAATCTGTACTTCAGTTATCTTCTTATTTCCATAATATGTTTTAAACTTTGTGGGTTTATTTAATTTGAGCAGATAAAAACTACTATAAATGGTTGCATACCCCCGAAAAAATGCAACACGCCCTGTAAATTCCCCACCTTCCAAGTAAAACAAAAACACCGCCAACCCCTCAAACTACAAGGAATCAACGGTATTCTCACATTTTCCATATCCTGCGGATAACAGGACTTGAACCTGCACGGTCTCCCACCAGAACCTAAATCTGGCGCGTCTGCCAATTCCGCCATATCCGCATATCATTAAGAACATATTGATTAAGAATATATTACTTAACAACCTTTGGTATTATAACCTGATCTGACAGGATTCGTCAAGATATTTTTTTATAATATCTGGATAATTTTAAATACTCATTGACACTCCCAAATTCATATGGTATATATACAATAGAACAAACAGATGTCATCCTTCCAAAGGGGCATGATCTGTGAAAGGAATTCATTATGATTATGATAAGTAATAAAATCGTAAAGTTAGTCGAGAAGCTTAACTCTGTACAACTGGAAATGAAAACGGTGAAGCATTGTGCAGAGGTTAATCAGAGGGTTTAAACCCGGATCTTCATCGGTGGATAAAGTTTTGCAAGGCGTAGCTTTGGCTATGCTTGGTTTGCGTACTTATTTGCCGGCTGAAGAGAGAAATGATAGATTTGGCCAGGGACATTTTGCTTTGTCCCTGGCCTTTTGTTTTGCAGAAAAATAGTTTGTTGACAAAACAGAGGGTCCGTACCTTACAGGTGCAGTCTCTCTGTTTTTTTGTATTTATTAATTAGAAAAGAGCACAAGGGTAATTGGCTTTGGTGCGGGAATCAAGTTTTTAGTATTTATTAATTTAGAAAAGAGGAATTGATATGAGTTTATTAGACGTTACAGAATTAACACACAGTTTTGCAGAAAAAGCATTGTACCAGAATGCGGAGTTTCATTTATTTAAAGGGGAACACATTGGAGTTGTGGGACAGAATGGGGCTGGAAAAAGTACCCTGATTCGAATTTTACTGGGGGAGATTGTGCCTGACCAGGGAGAAGTAAAGTGGCAGTCTGGGATTCAGATTGGGCACCTTGACCAGTATGCGGTGATCCGGCAGGATATGACCATAATGGAATATCTGCAGACGGCGTTTGCAGAGCTCTATGCCATGGAAGAAAAAATGGAGAAGCTGTATCAGGAAGGGGCAGAAGAGGAAAAGGAAGAGCTGCTGATCCGGGCAGGAAGGTATCAGGAGCAGCTGGTTACAGCAGAATTTTATGAAATTGGAAGTAAGATTGGCAAAGTGGCTACGGGACTTGGACTGGATGCCATCGGACTGGATCAGCAGCTGGAACAGTTGAGCGGGGGACAGCGGGCGAAGGTAATTTTGGCAAAATTATTGTTAGCTAAGCCGGAGGTTTTGCTTTTGGATGAGCCGACTAACTTTCTGGATAAAGAGCATGTAGATTGGCTGTCTGAGTATTTGTGCAGTTTTGAAGGGGCATATGTGGTGGTATCTCATGATTTTGAATTTTTGGAGAAAGTCACTACAGGAATTTTGGATATTGAGTTTGGGACGGTGCGTAAATACAATGGAAGCTACCTGAAGTTCCTGGATCAGAAGGTACATCTCAGAGAGGATTATATCCGTCAGTATCATGCACAGCAGCGGAAAATTGAAAAGACGGAAGCGTATATCCGAAAAAATAAAGCCGGAGTAAATGCAAAAATGGCAAGGGGAAGGCAGAAACAACTGGACCGTCTGGAGCGTATTGCACCCCCAAGCTTTACTACCAAGCCTGTGATACAGTTTCAGGAGACGGAAATATCTCCTGGCAAGGCGCTTACGGTTTCCAATCTGGAAATTGGGTATTATTATCCGCTGTTGTCTAAAATCAGTTTTGTTGTAAACGGTGGACAGAAGCTTGTGATCACCGGATTTAACGGAATCGGAAAATCCACGCTGTTAAAGACATTGATTGGAAAAATACCTAAATTAGCAGGCGGTTTCCGGTTTTTAGACCAGGTAAAGATTGGATATTATGAACAGGATCTGCGGTGGGAAGACCCAAACAGAACCCCGCTTCAGATTATTTCGGATTGGTATCCAGCGATGAAAAATAAAGAAGTGCGTAAGGCACTGGCACGGTGTGGAGTAAAAGAAGAACACGTGCTTAGAGGGATAGAATCTTTAAGCGGCGGTGAGCAGTCTAAAGTAAAGCTTTGCAGACTTCTCCAATCACCATGTAATTTCCTGATTATGGACGAACCTACCAACCATCTGGATCAGGATGCCAAAGATGCGCTGAAAGACGCCCTGGTGAAATTTGAAGGAAGTGTCATCCTGGTATCACATGAGGAAAAATTTTACAGGGGCTGGACCGATAAAATACTGGATATTGAAAAAGAGATTTTGTGAAAAAGGATGTCCCAATTACAGGTAAGTATGTTATAATTAGTAGGCATATGGCAGATAAAAATCGGATATTTTAAGGAGAAGCATATATGGTGAAGTGGGATTCTGAACGTATTATAGATAATATGGATGCATTTGTCTATGCGGTACGTTGTGATACACATCAGTTTTTATATACGAATAGAGTGTTGAGGGAGAAATTTCCGGATTTAGAAAAGGACATTACCTGCCATAAACTGTTTTTTGGAAGTGAAGAGGTCTGTATTGATTGTCCTGTGAGGGAAAATGGACATGGAAAAAAGAATCTGAGATCTGTTATGTGGATGGACAGCCTGGATCAATGGCTGCAGTTGGATTACATGGAATATGAAGATGAGGAACTGGGGAGGTGCATTGTCTGCACCGGCGTTGACATTACCAGTGTAAAAGAATCTATCCGCATGACAAGGACTGTTTTGGATGGGATTCATGCAGCTGCTTATGCGGTAGGAATGGAAGATTTCAGGATCAGTTTTATTAATCAGGAGCTGCGCAACATGCTGCCGGATATTCAGGAAAACGATCTTTGTTACCAGGCACTTTGGAATAATCAGAAACCCTGCAGCCATTGCCCCATACCGCATTTGAATGAGAAACATCCCAGCCGTAATATCGAGATCTATAATGAAAAACTGAATAAATATCTGAGCATTGACAGTGTCCGGGTTATCGGATCGGATGCAAAGCCGGTGGCTGTGTTTACGGGATATGATATTTCCAAACGTATCGTGTATGAAAATCAGCTGAAAGATACCGTGTTTAAGGATATGCAGCTTGGGATTAAAAACAGGGCAGCTTTTATGGAAGATTTGTCTGTCCTGTTTCAAAATGGAAAGAACGGCTGTGTATGCATTTTGAATATGAAGAATTTTAATAATTATAACCTTGTTTTTGGAAGGCAGCAGGGCGACGAACTGCTGAAAATGCTTGTGAAGAGATGCACAGAGATCTTTCCGGAGGATCGTGTATACCGTGTAGGGGGTGCTAAATTTGCATTTCTGGCATCCTGTGAGGAACAGTGCGGCCTGATCCGGGATAAAATTGTTGGGGAAGTTCATAATGAAGCACATAAAACAGGGGAGAATTTTCGACTGTTTATAGATGTGGTTTTAATTGATTTTCCACAATACGCCCTGAATCCTGAAATGGTGATACACAATGCGGAATACATGCTGTCAAAAGCAAAGAAAACCGAGTCCAGTGAAGTGCTGTATTTCAGGAAATCGGAACAAATACAGATGGAGAGAAAAAATCAGATAGCAGGTATTATACGTGAAAAGGCAGCAGAACAATCTTTTGAAGTTTATTACCAGCCTGTCTATGAAATAGAATCCGGAAGATTTAACAAATGTGAAGCGCTGCTGCGGGTAAAGGATGAAAAATTAGGATGGATATCACCCACAGAATTTATCCCCATTGCAGAACAGAGTGGATTGATTAACCAGCTGGGGGTTCTGGTATTGGAAAAAGCCTGCAGGATGATTGCAAAAAGGGCGAAAGCAGGACTGCCGCCCATCCAGATCAACGTGAATGTGTCTACGGTACAATTTTCTAAAAGCACCTTTTATGAAGACGTGACACATGTAATTCAAAAGTATGATATAGATTCGGCACTGATCCAGCTGGAAGTTACCGAGAGCATTATTATTCATTCTTTTGAGTATATCATAAATATTATGAGGAGATTAATCGAGTTTGGAGTATCGTTTGCCATTGATGATTTTGGAACGGGGTATTCCAGCCTGAGCTATATCGGAACCCTTCCCGTAGAAAGTATTAAATTAGACAAAAGTTTTGTGGATAAGATAGCAGAATCAGAAGTTTACCTTCTGATTGTGAAAAATGTAATTGAGATAGCAAAGGGACTGCAGTTTCAAATTGTGGCTGAAGGAGTGGAAAGCAGGAATCAATATGAAATATTGAAGCGCCTGGACTGTGATTATATTCAGGGCTATTATTTTTCCACTCCTCTGCCGCCTGAAGAATTTGAACAGTTTCTAGAGAGCGAAACGGTTCTTGTGTAAATTCGTGAAAATCACGTAAAAAGATCTTTTTAATAGAAAGTCATTTTTATTTTAGAAGATCCTTATATTCCGGATGTTTGGAAAACCAGTGCTGGGCATAGGAGCAGGTGAGCACCGCTTTTTTCTTCTCACAGCGGAGATGTTCTGCAAGAGCCAGCATAAGCTGGCCGGCAATGCCCTGTCCCTGAAGGGATTCATCCACGAAGGTATGATTTACTTCAACGGTATTATCGTCTATATCAGGAAAAGTAACTTCAGCCAGCATCTTCTGACTGGTGGCATTGTGTAAGGAAATTTGATTTTTCTGAAACGTAAAGTTCATGATAATTACACTCCTTTCCAGATCATGCTGTATCATCTGTCCTGCAACTTTGGTACGGTATTGTATATAACTATGACACAGAAATCAGGCACTTTATTCAAAGTCATTATGCAACATTATGCAATATAGTACTTGCAGAAAGTATGATAAAACACGCTCTTGAGATCAATGTTTGTATATCAAAGGTATCAATATTATGTACAGAAGTTTAGCATAGAATACATGGAAAAGCAACAAGGTGGAGATAGATATGTTAAAAAAGAAAGCGATTATTTTTTGGGGAATAATGATTTTGCTATTTCAGTTCCCGGTTACGGTTTATGCCTCCCAGAATGTGGACAGGGGAGTGGATTATATCAAAGGACGTCCACTCACAGAAGACGAAATTCAGGCTCAAAGGGAGATGGAGCCTGAATTAAAGGAACTGACACCCTACAATATACCGGAAAGCGAGAGTGGCGGGGCGCCCAGAGCAAGGATGGCGCTTCCGGCTGTTTATGATTCCAGGAATAGCGGATATATTACTTCGGTAAAGGATCAGAATCCCTGGGGAGCCTGCTGGGCGTTTGCATTCCAGGGGACGCTGGAAGCTTCCTTAATAAAAGATGGATGGAGTGCCGGACTGGATTTGTCTGAACAGCACCTGGGTTACTTTACATATTATCGGACAGCTGATTCCTTTGGGAATACGGCAGGCGATCAGGTACAGATTTACCTCAGACAGAATGTGGACAAGGGATATCTGGATTTTGGCGGGAATGCCCAGTGGGCTGTGATGGCTATGAGCAGCTGGACAGGAGCGGCAGATGAATCGGTATCGGCTTATCCAAGAAATACGGCATCCATCCGTCCCTTAAATAGTGCCATCGCCTATCAGGATAAAGTACATCTGCAAAATGCCAGATGGGTTGGGACGAGGGATCGCACAACCCTGAAGCAATGGATTTTAAATTATGGTGCGTCTTATATTTCGCTGGTATACGAGTCACCATATTTTAACCGCAATACTGCTGCCTATAACTATCAGGGATACGGGAATATGAATCATGCCGTTACTCTGGTAGGCTGGAATGATACCTACAGCAAGGATAATTTTCCAGATGGATGTAAGCCAAACAATAACGGAGCCTGGCTGGCGAAAAACAGTTACGGCAGTGCCTGGGGCGATCAGGGATACTTCTGGATCTCTTATGAAGACAATTATTTGAATCGAAGCGACTCATATGCATTTGTAATGGAAGGGGAAGCGGCGGATAATTACGATCATATCTACCAGTATGACGGTACCATTTATGATGGCTATGTAAGGATACAGAATGGATACAGCGCCGGAAACATCTATCAGACGGCTTCTGCAAATGGGAACGGAGAGATTCTGGAAGCAGTTTCTTTTATGAGTGAGACACCGAACCTCTCTTATAAGATACAGATCTATCGAAACGTCAGAGATAAAACAAATCCTGCAAGCGGCCTGCCGGTTTTTGCCAGCGAGCAAACGGGAAATGTATCTTATTCGGGTTATTATACCATTCCGCTGAAAGAAAAAGTACATTTGGATAAAGGGGAAAAATTCTCTGTGGTCATGACATTTACCAATCGAAGCGGGACGAATGTACTGCTGAATATTGATAAGTCAGATACAAGATACAGTGATATGCACATCACAAACCATACGGAAGCAGGGCAGAGCTTCGTGGGCAATAAGAACGGGAATACATGGTACGATGGGGACCAGCAAGGCTATAGCGTTCGAATTAAAGCATTTACATCCAATGCATCGGTACCGAATCCCCAGCCCAGAGTCACATTGCTGGAGGGAATCAACTTAAATAAAACAAAGCTGACCTTAAATAAAAATGGAACATCCAGGCTGCTGGTTTCATATTATCCGGAGGACACAACGGTTGATAAAAAAGTAATCTGGAGCTCAAAAGACAGTAAAATAGCATCTGTGGACAAAAATGGAAAAGTTTTGGGGCTGCGCGCGGGAAGCACGGTAATCACTGCCAGGGCAGGGAATTTAACCGCTATATGCAAGGTTACTGTTAAATCCCCTCTGAACCGCATTGCTCTGACAAAGCAAAAACTTACGCTTACACCGAAGATGACCAGCAAGATTAAAGTAATCTTTTATCCATCGGATACAACAGATTCCAGGAAAATTACCTGGAGCAGCAGTAATAAAAAAATAGCAACTGTAAAAAATGGTGTGATTACTGCCGTAGGTGTTGGGGAAGCAGATATCAAGGCGAAAGCAGGAAAAAGAAGTGCTGTTTGCAAGGTAACGGTAAAGAAACCAAAAGTCAGTCTGAATAAAACCTCCACGGTACTTTATACCGCCGGAAAAACGTCGGTTACTTTAAAGGCTGATATCCGGGGCGCCAGCAATAAAATCAGCTGGAACAGCAGCAATAGCCGGATCGCAAAAGTGGATAAAAAGGGGAAGGTTACCGCCATCCGAAAAGGTACCGCATATATTACGGCGACAGCAAACAAAGTAAAGAAAACCTGTAAAATAATCGTAAAAGAACCATCCCTAAAGTTGCGGCACACTTCTGTTCAATTAAAGAAGAATAAAACGTTTGCGATAAAAGCAACTGCCGTACCAAAAGGAAAAATCACTTATAAATCCTCAAGTCCCAAAGTGGCGTCCGTAAACAGGAAGGGTATCGTAACCGGACTTCGACGGGGGGGAGCAAATATTACGGTAAAATGCAACGGCGTTAAAAGACTTATAAAAATCACTGTAAAATAAACCGGCAGCAGCTGATCATAATTTACAGAGAAAGTAGATGTGGCAAAATGATGAATGAGACAGTTGATTATGCGCAATATGACATACTTCCTGCAGGAGTCTGTGAGTTTCTGGGAGACGAGGCGCTGTCTTTGACCTATGTGAATACCTCTTTTCTTACAATGATGGGTTATGTGGAGCGGCAGGATCTGCCGTCTGCAATGAAGGAACTGGTCTTAGAGGAAGACTGGGAAGAAATGTGCAATATGGCTGGTTTCTGTCCCGGCAATCCGGCTGCAACTTTGGAGCTGGAGGTCCGTATGAAGAAAAAAAATGGAGATACGGGCTGGTTTATGCTCCGGTGTAAAGGAGACAGCGAACGCTCCTGTGCAATCCTGTGTATCTGCCTGGATTTTACCCTTCGCAAAGATGCTGCCCAGGGACTGTACTGGCAGGAAGAGACCTATCGTCTGATCGTATGGGAACACACAAACAAAATGGCGGCACGGTATGAACTGGATGAGGAAATATTATATTTGTATGAAAAATCCGCTGCGTTTTTTGACCGCCAGGTTGTAGAAAAGATGCCGGAGACATTCATAACAGAAGGAATCGTGGATGAGGAAAGCCAGGAAGAATACCGGGCGTTTTTCAAAAAAATGAAAGAGGGAATCCCGTCTTCGGAGACCATTGTAAAAATGAATCCGGATCAGGAACGGCAGGTCTGGCTCCGCCATGACTATACCCTCTCAGAGGATGGACGCTATGCGGTCATATCTATGGAAGACATGACCAAAGCCCATGAAAAAGAGATCGAACATGAACGGTGGAAGCGCTCTTATGAGAGCCAGCTTACAGGAAATGTGATGAATTACCGCTATAATATTACCAGAGATACCGTGGAGTATATTAAGGGTATTATGGGAGGGGAGATCCCCAAAAGTGCCCGGACTTCTTTTACGGCAGCTGCCGCATATGTATGGGAACACTTCATATATAAAGAAGATCAGGACATTTACAAGGAAATGTTCTCTTATGCCTACTTAATGAAACGCTATTGCGAAGGAATGAAGACTCTGCATTGTGAATTCAGGCGCCTGAACCCGGAAGGAAATTACTTCTGGGTGGGAGGAGAAATACAGCTGATCCAGGACCCTTATTCCAAGGATATAATTGCATTTGTGGCGCTTAACGACATTGATGAGAAAAAGAAAGAGGAATTCCAGCTGCAGTACCGGCTGGAAAATGACGATCTGACCGGTGTTCTGAACCGGGCGGAGGCTGTGAAAAAAGTGACCAAGATGTTAGTGAAAAGTGAAAAACGCCATAACCATGGATTTGTAATGGTGGACATTGACAACTTTAAGATGCTCAATGATTCTTACGGGCATATTATTGGCGACCAGGTATTAAAAGAAATTGCCTATACTTTAAAAAGTGCAGGTAAGACGGATGATGTGATAGCAAGGCTTGGCGGGGATGAATTTGTGATCTGCATGAAAAATGTGGGAAGCAGCCATGCCCTTGCAAAACGCCTGGAAACTCTGCGCAAAAGGGTTGCACGCTGGGTCAATGGAGATATTGAAATATCAGCCAGTATCGGGGCATCTATGTACCCCAAAGACGGCACGACCTTTACAACGCTGTATCAGAAAGCGGACATTGCACTTTATCGTGCAAAGGCAGAAGGCCGCAACCGCGTAGTTCTATTTGAGCCTGAAATGGAATATAACAATAAAGGAGATCAATTGTAACATTTTTATGTGAAATATCCACAAAATTCTTGACAAATTTTTAACTTTGTTTTATAGTATATATATCGTAACAAAGGTTTTGATTACTGACGGATAGTTGTGGAGTACCACAGGGAAATCAAAATTATATGATAAGGTCGACCGTCTGGGCAGCATTTGTTATCTATGATGTTGCCCTTTTTTAATACACTTCTGGTGTAAAAATTCTATCCGGATCCGAAAGAAATCTGCATGACTTATTTCTTTCTATATTAACAATTGAATAATGTGTTCAAGTAGAGTAGATGTTATACGTAAAGTGTCACCAAAGGGGGAGGCTTTTGGTGAACGAAGGAGACTTCCGCGTTATAAGATCGCTCCCGCTACTGCGTAAAAGATGTATTGTTATTTCTATATTATTTAGAATGTGTATGGTCAGATGCTATTTCTTTGTGCAGTATAGCAGGCAGTCCCGATATTGGGCAGCTGTGTTATTTGCTGAGTGGCAAATGATTCAACTGCTTTTTTTATGGGTTAAGAATGGCAGGCAGACGCATGTCCTTTCGGGGACAGTAGTATAATTTATAACGTAAATCACCGCAAAAGCGGTTAATATGAAAGGAGATATTTAACTATGGGTTACAAATCAGACATCGAAATTGCACAGGAGACTACTATGTCCCCAATTACAGAAATCGCAGCAAAAGCAGGTATTGACGAGAAATATCTTGAGCAATACGGAAAATACAAGGCTAAAATTGATTACAATCTGTTAAATGAAAGTGATGCTCCGAACGGAAAATTAGTTCTGGTAACAGCGATCAATCCGACTCCGGCAGGGGAAGGTAAAACCACAACCACCGTAGGTCTGGCTGATGGTTTACAGAAACTGGGCAAGAACGTTATGGTAGCACTTCGTGAGCCATCTCTGGGACCGGTATTCGGTGTAAAGGGCGGCGCAGCAGGCGGCGGCTATGCACAGGTAGTTCCAATGGAAGACATCAATCTTCATTTTACAGGGGATTTCCATGCAATCGGTGCAGCGAACAACTTACTGGCTGCAATGCTGGATAACCACATTTTCCAGGGCAATGCATTAAACATCGACCCAAGAAAGATCACATGGAGAAGATGTGTGGATATGAATGACCGCCAGCTTCGTAATATAATTGACGGACTGGGCGGAAAGACAAACGGAATGCCAAGAGAAGACGGATATGATATTACCGTTGCATCTGAAATCATGGCTGTATTATGTCTGGCTAAAGATATCACAGATTTAAAAGAAAGACTTTCCAAAATTATCGTTGGATATACATATGGAAAAATCGCAGAGCAGAAACCGGTAACCGCTGGTGACTTAAATGCCCAGGGCGCGATGACCGCACTGTTAAAAGATGCGCTGAAACCAAACCTGGTTCAGACACTGGAACATGTGCCGGCAATCGTACACGGCGGACCATTTGCAAATATCGCACACGGCTGTAACTCTGTAATCGCAACGAAGATGGCATTAAAATTAGGTGATTATGCAATCACAGAAGCAGGATTTGGTGCTGACCTTGGCGCTGAGAAATTCCTGGATATCAAATGCCGTATGGCTGGGCTTACCCCTTCCGCAGTTGTAATCGTAGCAACTGTACGTGCATTAAAATACAATGGCGGCGTTCCAAAGGCTGACTTAAATAACGAAAACTTAGAAGCACTGGAAAAAGGTATGCCAAACTTACTGAAACATGTAAGCAATATTAAAAATGTATACGGACTGCCATGCGTAGTAGCTATTAATGCATTCCCGACAGATACCAAGGCAGAATTAGACCTGGTTGAAGCAAAATGTAAAGAGCTGGGCGTAAACGTAGCACTTTCTGAAGTATGGGCAAAAGGCGGCGAAGGCGGCGAAGCACTTGCAAAAGAAATTATCCGTTTAGTAGAAGAGCCAAGCGAATTCCACTATTCCTATGAATTAGAGGGAAGCATCGAAGATAAATTAAATGCAATCGTACAGAAAGTATATGGCGGAAAGAAAGCAGTTCTTACAGCAAATGCACAGAAGCAGGCAAAAGAACTGGAAGGCCTTGGATTTGGAAAATGCCCGATCTGTGTTGCTAAGACACAGTACAGCCTGACAGATGACCAGACAAAGCTTGGCGCACCGACAGACTTTGAAGTAACGGTACGTAACTTAAAGATCTCAGCAGGAGCAGGATTTATCGTAGCTCTTACCGGAGAGATCATGACCATGCCAGGACTTCCAAAAGTACCTGCAGCAGAAAGAATCGACGTAGACGAGACAGGAAAGATTTCCGGATTGTTCTAATTAAATTAATGCAGGGCAGGTGGGGACCTGTCCTGCATTAAAAGGATCAAAAGGAAAGAGGAGGTATTTGTTATGTTTCAGGAAGAATTTCAAGCGGTTTGTAATTCAGGAAAGGCAAAATATGGATTGTTGAAAAATAATCCTCTTGGATATTTTATTTCCTCGATGGTAGCTGGAATGTTCATTTCATTTGGTTCCTTTGTAACCTTTGTTATGGGAACGCCTCTGAAAGAAGCGGGAGATCCGATGATGAAGGCCGTAATGGCTTTCTCATTTGCAGCGGCTTTAAGTCTGGTGGTAGCAGCCGGAGCAGAATTGTTCACAGGTAATAATTTTGTAATGACCTCTGCATCTCTTAATAAAGTTGTAACATGGGGTAATACAATTAAACTATGGATTATATGTTATATTGGTAACTTCCTGGGGTCGATCGCATCAGTTTTTGTTTTTCAGCTGACCGGTGTGCCCAAGGGAGCAGTTGGGGAAATGTTTGCTTCTACCGCAGCAACGAAAGTAGGACTTGGACCGGTAGAACTGCTGACAAGAGGTATTCTGTGTAATATTTTGGTTTGTCTGGCAGTATGGTGTAGTATCAAATTAAAAAATGAAGTAGCAAAACTGATTATGGTTTTTTGGTGCATTTACGTATTTATGATATGCAGCTGCGAACATAGTATTGCAAATATGAGTATTATTGGCGTAGGCTTATTGAATAAAGGTGATGCCGCAATATCCATAGGCAGTTATTTCTATAATCTCTCTTTGGTAACGATTGGTAATATGATAGGTGGTGCTGTATTTGTGGCGATACCCTATTATTTAATTTCCAAAAACAAAAAAGAAGCGCAATAAACTAAATAAAATCTTAATAATTTCGTAAAAAAATAGAAGTTTCTCTTAAAAAATAGTTGAGACTTCTATTTTTTTGTGGTATAGTGGTACAGGTAGCAAGTAAATGATTGGTCATGAGAGGTAAAGAATGAAGAAGATCAAAATCTCAGTTGTCATACTCACACTGGCATTAATTTTTGGACTTGCAGGCAGTGTACCCTCCATTAAAGCGGATGCTGCTATAAATGTAGTGAAAAACGCAAAAACAGTTAAAAGTACATCAGGAAGCTGGAAACAGAATTACACAGGACGCTGGTTTCAGTATAAGAACGGTACATATCCAAAAAATAAATGGATAAAGATAAAAAATAAGATCTACTTTTTTGATAATAATGGATATGTAACAACCGGTTGGAAGCTGTACAAAAAGTCTTATTACTATTTAAATGAGACAGGCAGTAAAAAAGGTGCACTGGTAAGAGGATGGAAGACGGTGAACGGAAAACGTTATTATCTGTCTAAAACAACAGGTGCAATGTACACCGGCTGGCATACCATTGGCGGCAAAAAGTATTATTTTGATAAAAAGAGCTCAAATTTGGGAGCGATGGTGAAAAAACGCTGGGTAAGTGGGCGTTACCTGCAAAAGGACGGCACGATGGCTGTCAACTGCAAGGTAGGAAAGTATTATGTGGGAGCTGACGGTAAGAAAACAGTGGAACCACAAATTCCGGAAAACCAGGATCCTGACAAAGGAAGTTCCGGCCAGACAAACCAGGGCCCGAATGAGAACGCAGGCAGTTCCGGAGTAAAGCAGTATAATACATATATTTTTGTAGGCGATTCCAGAACAGTCGGAATGGAAAATATAATTGGCTCAAAGGGTGGTAATGCACAGTATATCGCTAAAGTGGGTGAAGGCTATAACTGGCTGATCTCTTCCGGGCTTACACAGCTTAAGAAGAAACTGGATACAAACCCTTATGTAAAAGTAGTATTTAATCTGGGCGTTAATGATTGCGCAGGCAATACGGTATTGCAGTACATCAGCGTATACCAGAATTTGATTGCAAGTTATCCAAATACGAAATTTTATATGATGTCTGTAAATCCGATTAATGACAAAATTGCATCATCCGCTGGATATTTAGTAAAGAATAAGTATGTTACAGCATTTAATAAACAGTTAAGCGCAGCATTCCCCAATATTTATATTGATACCTATTCATACTTAAAGACCAATGGATATGGTACGGCAGATGGCGTTCATTACGATAATGATACCTATCAGGCTATTTATGATTATGCGATTACTCATTCATAAGTTTGATCATACATAAAATTCGTGAGATAAGATATACACGAGTTTTACATAAGGTCTACATGAGATATACATAAGGTCTAAATGAGATATTACATAAGATCTACATAAGGACTACTTGAGATCTACATAAGAAAGAGGAGAATCGCGACAAACGATGGATTCCTGATTATATTTTAGAATTACAAATAGCACTGCTTAAAAAAGGGTATTTGGAGAATTTTCCAAATGCCCTTTTTGATATTTATTGAAATATAATGAAGTGAGCGAAGATTTTCCAGCCGGATTATTTATCACTTTGGAAGACAGGATCCGCAGGATAGCCGCCGCCCAGTTTCTGCATACATCTTTGAACGCTGTCCCGGGAGTTGCCCCAGTCTTTGTCTTTATTCAGGTAATCGTATTTGGCAGTAAACCAGGTTACCTCTTCTTCCAGACGTTTCATATTTTCCTCCATGAGCTTAAAAAGCATGGGATAATAGAGATTTTTTTGTTTTTCATTCAGTTTATCTTCTGCAGTCTCGATGACATCTGCAAAGTGATGGAGACAGAAGCCTTTGCTGTTTTTTACAATCTCTATGAAATCCGGATTGTTTTTTAACATTTCAAAAAAGGTATCCAGATAGCGGTTATAATTATCGTTAAAATGATTGCATACATAGCATTCATTTTCCTTTTCGGTAATCCAGGCACCAATGTTCGTTTTTCGGATTTCAGGTTCGATGGCTGTCTTCTTGATGCGTTTTAACATGGAAGATTTACCCGGCGTAAATGCTTTGATCTGTGCCTGCAGTTCTTCATTTAATTTGTGAAAATGGGTGCTTAGTATCAGAGCACTTCCAAGGCGGTTGCCGTAGTCAAACATCATTTTGTAGTGATGGCGGCAGAATCCGATCTTGTCCGTTTCCATACGCACGTCATCTTCCATATAGGCTGAGCCGAGAATAAATGAAATGGCATGCTGTTCCAGGTTTCTTTCTATAAAGCAGAATGGACATTCGTCTTTGGCATTAAATGCATCCATCAGAGGAATGGTATATATGGTTTCTTTCATATAAAGAGGCCTCCTTTAGCGTCGTTATGTATACTATAGCACAGAAAAGAAATTTGGAATACAAAATTCTTGACAAATTATTACTTCGAGAGTAGAATTAAAATATACTTCGAAGAACGAAGTAAAGGAGTGATTACCTATGAACGAATTTCCAGCATCCGTAGAGGAAATGGTATTTGAAATTATGGATAAATGCAAATTCATTTTTTATCCGGAACAAAAGTTTGATCTGTTTTTAAACTGCACGAAGAATGAAATCTTTGCTTTGTTGTTTGTTTATCGCCAGAAACGGGTTAATATGAGTGAAATAGCAGAATATATGAATATTCCATTGAACACGGTTACCGGAGTGATCAGCCGTCTGGAAAAAAAGCATCTGGTACGCAGAGAGAGAAGTGAGCAGGATAAGCGGGTTGTAACCATATCACTCTCGGAAGATGGATCAGAATTCATGCATCATGAAATGATGGATCTGGGAAGTTATTTTACCAGAGTCATGGAGACATTTTCGGACGAGGAGAAGAAAACGCTGTTTGGTATGGCGGATAAGGTATTTGCGGTATTGAATCAGAGGGAGAAATCTGGTGAGCAGGCAAAGATAAAAAAAGTACGCAAGATTGAAATAGAGTAGAAATAGAGTAGAAATGTATGATTTTGACAGAGCTTTATGGCTCTGTTTAAAAATAATAAATAGTTCGAATCTCGAATAATTCGAATAAAGAACTAACGAAGGGACTTAAAGATGATAACTTGAGAACATGATATGCAGAACGTATAATGTGCAGAACGTATAATGTGCAGAACGTAAAATATGCAGAACGTAAAATATGCAGAACATATAATGTGCAAAAAGTATGATGTACAAGTAGCGTGATGTGCCGGAATGCATGTTATACACGAAAACATGATGAACAAAAAAATATAAATTTAACCGGACAGTTCTTATCCGGGAAAGGAGATTTATGAATCGAATCATAATTTTTACAGGTAAAGGCGGAGTAGGCAAGACCAGTGTTGCAGCAGCACACGCCAGAAAAGCATCAAAGGAAGGGAAAAAAACATTAATTGTCAGCACGGATATGGCGCATAACCTCAGCGATTTATTTGAGCAGTCTCTGGGAAAAGAGGAAAAGCAGGTAGCTGATCATTTATATGCGTTAGAAATTGATCCCACATATGAAATGGAGCATGATTTTTCATCTATGATGAATGCCTTTGCACAAATGCTCCCTGGAGGCAGCGGGGAAGAAAATATAATGGACGGTCTGGATATGATACCGGGAATCGAAGAATTATTCTCACTGTTAAAAATACAGGAAATTTATAATCAGAAGAAATATGACCTGGTTATCGTAGACTGCGCGCCTACCGGAGAGACATTGTCCCTGTTAAAATTTCCCGAACTGCTTTCCTGGTATATGGAAAAATTGTTTCCACTTGGAAAAGTGGCAATGAAGGTGATGCGGCCGGTATCGAAAAAGTTTTTTCAGATTCAGCTTCCGGACACAAAGGCTATGAATGATATTGAGAGAATGTATCTGAAACTGGCAGAATTACAGAATCTGATCAAAAACCGCGAGGTATGCAGCATCCGCCTTGTGGCAATTCCGGAAAAGATGGTTGTGGAAGAGACAAAGAGAAACTATATGTATTTGAATCTTTACAATTTTAATGTGGATGGGCTTTATATGAACCGGGTTTTGCCGGCAGATATGGATAATCCTTTTTTTGATGAATGGCTGATGATTCAACAGCAGTATATCACGGAGTTAGAAGAAGTCTTCCGTGGTGTTCCGGTGTATTCCATTAAATGGTACGATATTGATTTAAACGGGCTGACATCTCTGGATCGGGTATGCGAGGATGCGCTGCAGGAGGAAGACCTCTTTGCAGTGAAGCGGATTATTCCCAATGAAGTCTATGAAAAGACGGAAGACGGTTATCTGCTTAAGGTATATCTACCCTGTGTGAACAAAGAGGATATCGTAATGCATGAAGCCGGACGGGATCTGATTGTGAAGATCGGGAACTTTAAAAGAGCCATTCCTATGCCTTCTTCTCTGCGGGGATATTCTGTACAGTCTGCAAAGATGAGGGATCAGTCGCTGGTAATACAGTTCGTAAAGGAGGACGAAGATGAATAAAACTTTTATAACGAAAATGGTCCAGGCAAAGAAATTGGAAATGGAAGCATTTCAGGAATTATTGCCGGATGAAATAAATGAGCGTATGCAAAACTGGAGGGCAGGTGCCGGAGATTGGTTAAAAGAGTGCGCGGTAGAAATCTACCTGGCTGGAAAAAGAGAAACAGGATCGGCATCTTATACGGAAGAAGATGAAGGAAGCCGCAGGAGTAAAACTGAAAAAGGGGATATCAGTGCAGGAACAGCTTCTACAGGGAGATCCCAACAGACAAAACGGACGAAGAAAGTAACGATTGAGTAGGAGGGTCTGACATGAGAATATTATTATATACGGGCAAAGGCGGTGTAGGCAAGACCAGTATTGCGGCGGTGACTGCCTGCAAAATTGCGGAAAGCGGAAAACGGGTGTTGATTATGAGTACTGACCAGGCGCACAGCCTGGGAGACTCCTTTGACCGAAAGCTTGGAAATGAACCTCTGGAAATCACAGAGCATTTGTATGCCATGGAAATTGATGCGGTAGCAGAAAGTGAGCATGCATGGGGAAATATCAAGGATTATCTGAAAAAACTGCTGACTTCCAGATCCGGGGAGAGTATAGAAGCAGAGGAACTGCTGATTTTTCCGGGATTTGAAGAACTGTTTTCGCTGTTTAAAATTCTGGATATTTACGAGGCTCAGAATTATGATGTGCTGATTGTAGACTGTGCACCTACCGGAGAAACCATTTCGCTGTTAAAATTTCCGGAAATGTTTGGTTATTTATTAGGGAAAATCATGCCTATGAAAAGAAAGGCATTAAAAGTTGCAGGACCGCTGGTTGAAAAAACCATGAAGATCCCTATGCCAAAAGACACGCTTTTTGATGAGGTAGAGATCCTGTGCAGCAAAATAGAACAATTGCAGGATCTGATGTCCGATAAGGATGTTTTAAGCCTTCGCATCGTTACGACACCGGAAAAAATAGTGGTGAAAGAAGCGAAAAGAAATTTTGCGTATCTTCATATGTATGATTATAATGTGGATGCTATTATAGTAAATAAAGTGTATCCCAAGTCCTCTTTAGAGGGATACTTTAATCAATGGATAGAGAATCAGCAGAACAGCCTTCAGGATATCAGGCAGAGTTTCTTTGACATTCCGGTTTTTGAAATGGAATTTTTAAAGCATGAGTTACGAACGGTGGAAAGGCTTAAAGTGGCTGCGGATATGGTGTACCGGGATACGGACCCAGCGGCTGTTCTGGCAGTTCAGAGTATCTTTGTACTGGAAAAGGTGCAGGAGAAATACTGTTTAAAAATTGCACTTCCATTTGTGGATAAACAGGAATTGGAACTGGAACAAAAAGGAGAGGAACTTGCACTAACCATAAAGAATGAACGACGGAACCTGATACTTCCGCCAAAACTGCGGGAGTACGAAGTGGCTGGTGCAAAATATGAAAAAGATATGCTGAAAATTGAATTTGAACATCGGTAAATGATTTCATAAATCTTGCTTGCAGTTCATTTCGAATTACCATATAATAGTGAGGACATGTAATTAAGTGAAAGAAAGCAGGCTTTAGATTATTTATGAAAAATAGGATGCAGGAAGAATTTTCAGGGAAAGATAAGAAGGAACCGGTCCGGCTGAACAAATATCTGGCTGAATCAGGTGTGTGTTCCAGAAGAGAAGCGGACAGACTGATTGAACAGGGCAGGGTAACCGTGGACGGGCAGACTGCAGCCATGGGTCTGAAGGTTTTACCCATTCAGGATATCCGGGTTAATGGAAAACCAGTGAGCAGGGAGGAAGAGATGATCCTGCTGGCTGTCAACAAGCCCGTAGGGATTATCTGTACCTCAGAGAAAAAATGGGGAAGCAATAATATCGAGGAGTTTTTGCATTATCCCAAGCGTATTTTTTCGATTGGAAGGTTGGATAAGGATTCTGAAGGTCTGCTGCTGATGACAAATAATGGAGAAATCCTGAATAAAATTATGCGTGCGGGAAATTATCATGAAAAGGAATACGAAGTAAAGGTGAACCGCCCGGTTACGGATGAGTTTATACGGCAAATGGAGAAGGGAGTTCCCATTTTAAATACGGTGACCAGACCATGCCGGGTGGAGAAGATGGGTGAAAAGCAATTTCGCATTATTTTGACCCAGGGACTTAACCGCCAGATACGAAGGATGTGTGAGGCACTGGGATACAAAGTGACCCGGCTTGTAAGGGTGCGTATTATGAATATTCATCTGGGACATCTGAAGGCAGGCACATACCGTAAACTGACGAATAAAGAAATTGAAGAACTTTACCGGTTGATTCAGGATTCCAGCAATGGACCGGAATATGAAAGCAGGCTGGGATCATAGAAGCGCATTGCGGAAGAATTTAGAATCAGTAAAGAGAGGCTATAAAATGAAACAGAGAATTGATGAACTTAAAGAACAGCTCAATTACCATGCAGACCGTTATTACAACATGGATGCACCGGAGATTACCGACTATGAATACGACCAGCTGATGCAGGAGTTAAAGCAGATTGAGCAGGAACATCCGGAACTGGTAACCCCGGATTCCCCTACCCAGAAAGTGGGGGGCAGCGCAAAAAGGGAAGCCGGTGTTCTGGTGAAGCACAGAGTCCCTATGTTAAGCCTTCAGGATGTCTTTTCCAAAGAAGAAGTAATCCAGTTTGTAGAGGATATGAGGCAGCAGCTTCAGGATCCGGAATTTGTGGTAGAGACAAAAATCGATGGTCTGTCCATGGCACTGCGTTATACGGATGGTGTCCTCACTACAGCGATAACCAGGGGTGACGGTGTTACCCAGGGAGAAGACGTAACGGAAAATGCCAGGGTAATCAAGGATGTAAAGAAAAAGCTGAAACATCCCATTCCCTATCTGGAAATCCGCGGAGAAGTTTATATGACTAACGCCGCTTTTGATGAAGTGAATGAAAAGCAGGAACTACTGGGCAAGAAGCCGTTTGCCAACCCAAGAAACTGCGCGGCGGGTACATTGCGGCAGTTAGAGAGCAAGGTGACGAAGGAACGGAATCTTTCCATGTTTATCTTTAACATTCAGGAAACCCAGGGCAGGACATTTGAAACCCACACGGAAGGATACGAATATCTGAAAAGCAATGGTATTAAGGTTATCGACCAATATACCATCTGCCATACTGGGGAAGAAGTCTGGGCAGCCATTGAGAAAATAGGTGAGCTGCGAGGATCGCTGGCTTACGACATTGATGGAGCAGTTGTGAAAATCAACCGGCTATCTGACCGGGAAACCCTGGGCAGCACCTCAAAAGTGCCAAGGTGGGCGGTGGCTTACAAATATCCTCCGGAAGAAAAAGAAACCGTACTGCAGGAAATTGAACTCTCGGTGGGAAGAACCGGAAGGATCACCCCTACTGCGATCTTTGAACCAGTGAGATTATGCGGAACCAGTGTGGCAAGGGCAACGCTGCACAACCAGGACTTTATCGATGAACTGGACATCCGGATAGGAGATTCCATCGTTGTTTATAAATCCGGAGAAATTATACCCAAGATTAAATATGTGGTAAAAGAAAAACGGCCGGAAGGCGCCAGCCGATATGTTCTTCCGGAAGTCTGTCCGGTATGCGGTTCACCAGCAGTCCGGGAAAAAGATACGGCAGATATTAAATGTACCGGTGCTAACTGTCCGGCACAGCTGGAGCGGCATATCATTAACTTTGTGGGCAGGGATGCCATGGATATCAAAGGATTTGGGGAAAGTTATATTATCGAACTGGTTCGTCAGGGGTATCTGAAAAATGTGGCGGATATTTTTGTGCTTAAAAAACACAGGGACGAAATGATCGAAGCCGGAATTATTGGAAAAGAAAAAAATACGGATAAATTACTGGCGATGATTGAAGAAGCGAAAAAGAATGAGCCTCAGCGCCTGCTTTCCGGTCTTGGGATTGCCAATGTAGGAAAGGCAACGGCAAGGGAATTAATGCGTCATTTTGGTTCTATAGACCGTTTAAAAGAGGCAACTTTGGAGGAACTGGTTGCAGTCTCCGATATAGGGGAGATCAGTGCCGTATCCATCCGCCGGTTCTTTGAAGATCCGGTCAACCAGGAAGTGATGGAGAGGCTGCGGGAATACGGTGTGAATATGACTGCAGAAGAAGAGGACGGAGATGATCTGTTTGCTGGCATGACTTTTGTGGTTACGGGGACACTTCCCACACTGGGAAGAACCGAGGCAAGTGAACTGATTCAGAAGCACGGAGGAAAAGTCTCAGGTTCTGTTTCTAAAAAAACATCTTATGTTCTGGCAGGCGAAAATGCCGGAAGCAAGCTGACGAAAGCACAGGATCTGGGAATACCGGTGATTTCTGAAGAACAATTGAATGAAATGTTATCCGGAGAGAAATAATAACGTTAAACGTATCTGCGGGATGGAAGCCTTCATATCGGACAGGCATCCATCCCTTTTGCGTATTTAAAAGTGAAAGAGAAGGGCTGGATTTTCTGAATTATTTATGAATATTTAACACTTGCTTCGTTGACAATTCAGATTTCTTATCCTAAGATAGTCTATATATTCAATATTAACCTACATAAAAGACTGTCATGCGGTCTTTTATATCAGATAAGGAGGAAAGGATTATGAAAGAAGTAAAGCCGTCTAAAAAGCCTCTTATTTTTTATTATGTGATTGCCGTTGTTGTCATATTTTTATTAAATGGGCTTTTGTTTCCAAAACTGCTGTCACCAAAAGTACAGGAAGTGGATTACGGAACCTTTATAGAGATGATGAATAACAAGCAGATCAAAGAAGTGGAAGTATCCAGTGACGAAATTTTATTTTCCGATAATGCAGAAAAGCCAAATTATTACAAGACAGGTGCCATGTATGATCCCCAGCTGGTTGACCGTCTGTACAGTTCCGGTGCCAAGTTCTCCCAGGAAATTGTTCAGCAGATGTCACCGATTCTCAGTTTTCTGCTCACCTGGATTTTGCCGATCGCACTGCTCTATGGAATCGGAACGTTCTTTATTAAAAAGATGATGGGCAAGGTTGGCGCGGGAGGAGGCATGGGTAATGCCATGACCTTTGGAAAAAGCAATGCCAAGGTGTATGTAGAATCCACTACGGGCATTAAATTCGCAGATGTTGCAGGTGAGGATGAAGCCAAAGAAATTCTGACAGAGATCGTAGACTTTCTGCATAATCCCGGTAAGTATACGGAGATTGGTGCAACCATGCCAAAGGGTGCACTGCTGGTAGGACCTCCGGGAACCGGTAAGACACTGCTGGCAAAAGCCGTTGCAGGTGAAGCCAGTGTGCCGTTTTTCTCCATATCCGGTTCGGAATTTGTGGAAATGTTTGTAGGTATGGGAGCGGCAAAAGTCCGTGACCTTTTTAAACAGGCAAGTGAGAAAGCACCGTGTATCGTTTTTATTGATGAAATAGATACCATTGGTAAAAAACGTGATAACGGCGGGATCGGCGGAAATGATGAAAGAGAACAGACTTTAAATCAGCTTCTTACCGAAATGGATGGATTTGACGGCAGAAAAGGCGTTATCATTCTGGCGGCAACGAACAGACCGGATTCTCTGGATCCTGCTCTTTTAAGACCGGGACGTTTTGACCGAAGAGTTCCGGTGGAGCTTCCGGATCTGAAAGGCCGTGAAGATATCCTGAAAGTACATGCCAGGAAAATTAAAATATCAGATGATGTGGATTTTAACGCCATTGCCAGAATGGCATCGGGAGCGTCCGGCGCTGAGCTTGCCAATATGATCAATGAAGGAGCACTCCGGGCGGTGAGGGATGGCAGAAAGTTTGTCAGCCAGAGAGATCTGGAGGAAAGCGTGGAGGTGGTCATTGCAGGATACCAGAAGAAGAATAAGGTATTGTCCGATAAGGAAAAGCTGATCGTATCATACCATGAAATCGGTCATGCGCTGGTTGCGGCAAAGCAGAACCACTCGGCGCCCGTTACCAAAATTACTATTATTCCCAGAACATCCGGTGCACTTGGGTACACGATGCAGGTGGATGAAGGGGAACACAACCTGATGACAAAGGCGGAAATCGAAAATAAAATTGCAACCTTAACAGGCGGACGTGTAGCAGAGGAGCTGGTGTTCCATTCAGTGAGCACGGGAGCTTCCAATGATATTGAGCAGACAACAAAGCTTGCCAGGGCAATGATTACCAGATTCGGTATGTCGGATGAGTTTGATATGGTGGCATTGGAAACGGTGCAGAATCAATACCTGGGCGGAGATACTTCACTTATGTGTTCCAATGATACAGCAGCAGTGGTGGACAAAAAGGTTGTGGAAGTGGTCCGGGCACAGCACGAAAAGGCACGTAGAATTATTGAAGAAAATATGGATAAGCTGCATGAACTTGCAAAACACCTCTATGACCAGGAAACGATCACCGGAGAAGAGTTTATGAGTATACTGGATAGCAAAGAGGCGGCATTGCCGGTCTAGTACTGCATCCGGACAGTAACAATAGTGACAGCACTGCCTATTTTGCCATCTGCCGTTTTTCGTCAGTCAGCGGAGTACGAATACAGCAAATAAAAAAAGCGATAAAACATTATCGCTTTTTTATTTGCTGTGTTTTCCGATAATATGGCGGATGTCATCATAAATGAATGGTTTTATCACCTCGATGGGAGCCGGCTGGTCATATAAGATGGGACTGTAAATGCTGCCGCTTACCAGTTCAATAATCATATAAATCATGATTTCAGGCTCCTCAAAGGTTCGCCCTGACTCAGCCAGAATCTGTTCGTAGAGTTCATATACATTTTTATCGTAATCGTTATCCATCCTTGTCATGGCATTTTTAAAAATTCCCCAGCTTAAATGCTTGGCAATTAAGAACAGCAGGGATTTGTCTGCAATCAGGTGGTTAATAATGTTGTCTACCATAAAAATCATCTGTTCTTCAAAGGCTTCAAAATTCTTCGTTTTCATTTCTTCGTAGGAAGAACTTAACAGCTGATTTGCCTTATGGGATATTAGTTTGTTGCGCAGGTCATATTTATCCGTAAAATACAAATAAAAGGTTCCCTTAGCTACACCGGCCTTTTCTACAATGTCGGCAATCGATGTCTTTTGAATACCCTTTGTGATGAAAAGATCAAAGGCGGTGTTTAACAGGGCATCTTTTTTTTGCTTTTTGTTGCTCTCTAATTTACTCATGAAAATCATCTCCTTCGCATAGAAGTATTACAATCATTATTCTATAGAAATGACTAAAAGTCAATGGGACAAATTCTATTTCTAAAAGAATTGTAAAATTTATGTACAAAAGATTGACTAATAGTCACTTTTATAGTATAACATGTTTGAAAGCAAATGACTAGTGGTCATTTTTGTGAAAGAAGGAGATGTAAAAAGATGATGATTAAGATTGGCAAAAAGATTGTAAAGTTTCGAATCCCTATCTTTATCTTATCCCTTCTGCTGTTGATACCGGCAGGGTTTGGCTATCTTCACACCAGAATCAATTACGATATTCTGAGTTACCTGCCAAATAATCTGGAAACAGTAAAAGGGCAGGATATCATGGTAGATGAATTTGGCATGGGTGCATTTTCCATGGTGATTGTGGAAGACATGGAACCCAAAGATGTGGTGAAGCTGAAGGAAGAGATTAAGAATGTAGAGCATGTGAAGGATGTACTCTGGTATGACAGTATAATGGATATTACTTTTCCCATAGAGATGCTGCCGGACAGTATTCGGGAGGCATTTAACCAGGGAAATGCCACAATGATGATTGCGCTGTTTGATGATACTACTTCTGCAGATCATACAATGAAGGCAATAAGCGATATGCGTACCCTCTGTTCCAAACAGTGCTTTATCAGCGGCATGTCCGGTGTGGTTACGGATATTAAGAATCTGTCACTGCAGGAAATGCCGGTTTATGTGGTTATTGCAGCGCTTCTTTCTCTGTTTGTATTATGTCTGACAATGGAATCCTTCGTGGTTCCGATACTGTTTCTGTTCAGCATCGGGGTAGCGATTGTCTATAATCTGGGCAGTAATGTATTCCTTGGAGAGATTTCTTATATTACCCAGGCGCTGACGGCGGTATTACAGCTGGGGGTTACCATGGATTACTCCATTTTCCTGTTAAATACTTATGAGGAAAATAAGATACGGTTTGAAGGTGATAAGAACCGCGCAATGGCACACGCCATCTCAAATACGTTTAAATCTGTAGCAGGCAGTTCTATTACCACCATCGCCGGGTTTGTGGCACTTTGTTTTATGACATTTTCCCTTGGACGGGATATCGGTATTGTTATGTCAAAAGGGGTGATCATTGGTGTGATCTGCTGTGTTACACTGCTGCCTTCCCTGATCTTAATATTTGATAAACCCATTGATAAGACAAAGCATAAATCCCTGATTCCAAGCCTTGATAAGATTTCAGCGTTTATCACCAGGCATTACCGGATCTGGATGGTATTGTTTCTCATTTTAATCATTCCAGCCGCTTACGGAAATGCCCATACGGAGGTGTATTACAATATTGACAAATCACTTCCCCAGGATCTAGAGAGTTCCGTTGCAAATGAAAAGCTGGGCGACGAATTCCATATGAATAACGTTTATATGGTGCTTCTGAAGAACGGGCTGGATGCAAAAGGAAAGCAGGAAATGCTGGATGAGATAGAAAATGTGGCGGGAGTCAAATGGGCGCTTGGCATGGATTCCTTTGTAGGGGCAGGAGTTCCGGATGATATGATTCCGGATGATATCAAGAGTATGCTGAAAAGTGACCATTATGAGGTCCAGTTTATCTGTTCGGATTATAAGACGGCAACGGATGAGGTAAATAAGCAGATTGCAGGTGTAAATGAAATTGTAAAAAAATACAGCCCGGAATCCATGGTAATCGGTGAAGCACCCCTTACAAAAGATTTGGCGGATGTAACCGATGTAGATTTGAAAAATGTAAATATTGCATCCATCGCAGCGATCTTTGTAATTATTATGATTGTATTTAAATCCATTACCCTTCCGGTAATTCTGGTATCGGTTATTGAATTTGCAATTTTTGTAAATATGGCGATTCCCTATTATGCAGGAATTACCCTTCCTTTTGTGGCGAGCATTGTAATTGGGACGATACAACTGGGTGCCACGGTTGACTATGCCATATTGATGACCAGCAAATACCAGAGGGAGAGAAGCAGGGGAGCCGGAAAAATGGATGCAATCCGGACGGCTCACCAGTCATCCATGAAATCTATATTAATCAGTGGTTTCAGCTTTTTTGCCGCTACCTTCGGGGTGGGGCTTTATTCCAAGATTGATATGATCAGCTCCATTTGCACGCTGCTCTCCAGAGGCGCCATTATCAGTACGGTAGTGGTTATCCTGGTACTGCCGGCCATGTTTGTTGTATTTGACAAAATCATTGTAAACACGTCCATTGGATTTAAACCGAAAAAGCAAAAATAAAATGAGGAGGATATGAATCATGAATAAGAATAGAGTGTTGAAGAAAACATTAGCAGCCGGTCTTGCGGTGATGGTAGCAGGGAGCACCTGCTGCCTGGATGCAGGTGTGGTATATGCTTCCGATAATGCTGCCGGACGAAAGAGTGGCAATCAGGAAACGGAAAAGGCAGAAAACCAGACAGAGGCAAATCAGAAAGAGACAAAGCAGGATGTTGATAAAGAGGAAACTGTTTATGTAAAAGCGAAAGCAGATGGAAGTACCGACAAGGTAATTGTCAGCGACTGGCTGAAAAACTCTGGTACGGATGTGGAAATACAGGATTCCTCAGACCTGAAGAATATTAAAAATGTGAAAGGTGATGAAGCTTTTAAGCAGGATGGAAGCAGCCTTACCTGGGAAGCAAACGGAAATGACATCTATTATCAGGGTGAGACGGATAAACCCCTTCCGGTAGAAGTGAAGGTGACATATTATCTGGATGAAAAAGAAATCAGTCCTGATGATCTGGCTGGAAAGAGCGGAAAGGTCAGAATCCATTTTGCCTATATCAACCAGTCAAAAGAAGGAGAAGTGTATACACCATTTACCATGGTGACCGGCATCATTCTTCCCACAGCCAATTTTACCAATGTAAAGGTTACGGGCGGAAAGGTAATCTCCGATGGAAGTAAGAATATCGTGATTGGCATGGGATTCCCGGGATTGTCGGATTCCCTGAAACTGAAGGACACCGATTTTGGAAAAGATATTGACTTGCCGGATTCCTTTGATGTAACGGCTGATGCAACGGATTTTACACTGGCAATGACCGCTACGGCAGCTTCTGCAGATACCCTGTCAGAGTTCGGACTGGATAAGGCTGACAGCCTTGACGAACTAAAGGATGCCCTGGAAGATATGAAGTCTGCATCTGAAAAGCTGGTAGATGGCAGCGGAGATCTCCAAAAAGGAGTCAAGACGCTGCAGGATGCCTGCAAGGTTTTAAAGGACGGAACGGGCACCGTAAATGAAAAAATGGGGGAACTGGCAGAGGGGATCGGTACGCTGAACAGTAAAAAAGGTGATCTGATTGCAGGACTGAATACCCTGAATGATGGAATCGGAACCTTACACACAGGTGCTTCTGACCTGAAAAACGGGATCAGCCAGTATACCGGAGGTGTGGGCACATTAAACAGCGGTTTGAACCAGTATATAAACGGAGCCAATACCTTGTCAGGAGGTGCCGTACAATATGTAAACGGAGCGACAGCTCTTGCGGATGGAACGACCCAGTACGTGAATGGGGCAAAGAAACTGACAGATGGCGCCGCAAAGTACGCAGATGGAGCGGAACAGGTGGCATCTGGAGCAATTCAATATGTGGAGGGCTCTAAAAAGCTGTCAACCGGTATCCTTGGGTATGTGACAGGAGCAGAACAGCTGGCGGCAGGTACCGCACAGTATGTTGCAGGCGCTGAAAAAGTGGAAGAGGGCACAGCGAAATACGTGGCTGGGGCAACAAACCTGGCTTTGGGCGTACAGCAACTGGGTCAGAGTGCATCCGGTCTTCCGGGCGGGATAACGGGAATCAATGACGGAATTAAAAGCGCAGGAGATAATGCGGCGAAGCTATCGGAAAATATGGATACCTTATCCCAAAAAAGCGACCAGCTGGCATCTGTGCTGGAGTCTATGGGCGGATCAGAAAATGGATCAGACACGGCTTTTTCAAATCCAGACACCCAGACGAACAAAGGGCAGACAGATCAGTCGGGAGCGATCACAAGCCTCCAGTCATCCATTGCCCAGAACGAAGAAGTTCTGCGTACCTTAAATGATGTGAGAAGTAAAATTTCTTCTGTACCGGAGCTTTTAAAGTCCCAGTTCAGTGATGCCTATAATACTTATTCCGGTGCACTGGATGCCAGTATCCAGGAAATGACCAATAGTATTGCATTGCAAAAATCTGTCCTGGATTCACTGGTTTCCCAGCAGAATTCAAACCAGACCGGTCAGGCAAATCAGACAAACCAGCAAGATCAGCAAAATCAGCAAGATCAGCCAAGACAGAGCGGTGCCATTGACGGACAAAATATGGATCAGCTTGCGAAGAGTGCCAGAGAACTTGCAGTTGGAATTCAGAAAGCATCGCAGGGATCCCAATCTCTGGCGGGAGGATTGGAACAGCTGAGCGGTGCAAGCGGACAGCTGTCGGAGCAGACGAAGGATCTTCCTGACGCATTGAGCGGATTGACAGAAGGAGCGAAGGATCTGACGGCGAACAATCAGGCGTTAACAGACGGGGTTGCAGAATTACAGAAAAATAATAAAGGACTGCAGGATGGCGCAGCAGCTGTTCAGGCGGGAAGTAAAACCGTGAAAGAAGGAGCAGCAGAACTTAGCAGCAATGATCAGGCACTCAAAGAAGGAGCATCAGCCGTACTGGGAGCCGGAAAGGATTTGAGAAGCGGAGCCGCTGAATTAAACAAAGCAGATAAAACCTTAAAGGACGGTTCTTCCCAGATAAAGAAGGAAGGCAAAAAGTTAAAATCCGGAGCTTCTGATTTACAAAAAGCAGGAAAAACAGTAAAAGAGGGTGCCAAAGCTCTGACGGATAAGAGCCAGGATTTAAATAAGGGAGCAGAAAAGCTGTCAGAAGGCAGTAAACAATTAGTAAACGGAGGCAGTCAGTTATCAGCAGGAGCAGGAACCCTCAGCGAAGGAATCGGCAGGCTGGCAGATGGAAGTTTCCAGCTGAAAGCAGGAACGGCTGCATTAGCAAAGGGAGGAACGGATCTTGCATCAGGTGTTGACGAATTATATGACGGAGCCAAAGAACTGAATAAAGGTATGAAGAAATTTGATAAAGAAGCCGTGGATAAATTAAAAGATACGGTTGACGGCGACATTCAGGGGGTACTGGACAGATTGGATAAAGTTCTGGATGCAGGTAAGGAATATAAGACGTTTGCAGGCAGTGCGGATGGTAAGGAAAGCAGTGTGAAATTTGTTATTGAAACTGCAGGGGTTACGAAGTAGCAGATTTATTCTTAGAGTAGTATTTATTGTAAATAAAAATGTGGCTAAAAGGAGAATGAAGCGGGAATGGTACGCATCATTCTCCTTTTTGTGCCTGAGATTTTGGCTGCATTCTTGATATTAAATAATGATTCATAAGTTTATCCTAAAAAAACCTTTTCCCTATTGCTTATTTCATCCACTTTGAGTACAATGTCTTTATGCCTATTAAGAACGCATTAAAATTTAGTGGCATAATACTAAAATCGCATTAAAATTTTAAGTAATCGTGATAATTTCATATTAAAATTATGCGTAAAGAAAAAAAGATTTTATTAAGACACATTTGGAGGAAAACATGAAGATTATTATTATAGGCTGCGGAAAAGTTGGGGCAACCCTGGCGGAGCAGCTTAGCAAGGAAGAAAACAGTGTAACAGTGATTGACCGCAAATATGATGTGGTGCAGAGTTTATCCAATGAATTAGACGTAATAGGGCTGGTGGGGAATGGTGCCAGTTATTTGACACAGGTGGAGGCTGGAATTGAGGAAGCGGATCTGATGATCGCAGTTACCGGATCGGATGAACTGAACCTGCTTTGCTGTTTGATTTCCAAAAAGGCGGGTAACTGCCAGACGATAGCCAGAGTAAGAAATCCGGAATACAATCATGAAATTCGGTTTATTAAGGAAGAACTGGGACTTGCAATGGTTATTAATCCCGAGTATGAAGCTGCAATGGAAATTGCACGGGTTATGAGATTTCCATCGGCAATTAAGATTGAGCCCTTTGCAAAAGGCAGGGTGGAATTGCTGAAGTTTAAGATCCGTGAAGGTTCTGTTTTACATAATATGGAAGTGAGGGAAATATCGACGAAATTACGCTGTGATGTTCTGGTGTGTATGGTAGAGCGTAAAGACGAGGTTATTATTCCAACAGGTACTTTTGAACTGCATGAAAAGGATATTGTATCCATTGTTGCACCGCCCAAATTGTCAAATAATTTCTTTAAACATATTAAAGTAGGGACAAATCGAGCACATACAGCAATGATCGTAGGTGGAGGATCCATAGCCTATTATCTGGCAAATCAGCTGATCCGCATGGGAATTGATGTGGAGATAGTGGAAAAAAGCCGTGACAGGTGTGAGGTGCTCAGTGAATTGATTCCCAAAGCAACGATTATCCATGGGGATGGCATCAACCAGAATTTACTGCTGGAAGAGGGGCTTTCCCGTATGGATGCTTTTATCGCGCTTACCAATCTGGATGAAGTAAATATCGTATTGTCGCTGTTTGCCAGAAGTAAAGGTGAAATGAAAACGGTAACGAAGATCAACAGCATTAATTTTGATGAAGTAATTGACGGACTGGATCTAGACAGCGTTGTTTATCCAAAATACGTGACGTCTGAAAGCATCATCCGTTTTGTCCGGGCAATGAAGAATTCTATTGGCAGCAATGTAGAGACGCTTTACCGGCTGGTTGGAAATAAAGTAGAGGCACTGGAATTTATTATTAAGGACAATGCCCCTCTTTTAAATATATCCTTAGAAGAACTGGAACTGAAAAACGGCCTATTAATTGCCTGCATTCACAGAAATGGGCAGATCATTATCCCAAAAGGAAAAGATGTAATTAAAATGGGAGATACGGTTGTGATCGTTACTACAAATACAGGGCTGAATGACATCAGCGATATTTTAAAGAACTAAAGAAAGGTATAGAGCGTGTACGCTCTTGGGCTGCTGAAAATGCGGCGCGGAGGGAACTATGAATTACGCAATGATTAGGTACATGTTGGGGTATATCTGCTATTTTGAAGCAATCTTTCTGGCACTCCCATGCATTGTATCTATTATATATAAGGAAAAAAGCGGATTTTCTTATGCTGCTATTATGCTGCTGTGTGCAGCATTCGGTTTTACCATGACATTTAAGAAACCAAAAGACAGGACTATGTTTGCAAAAGAAGGTCTTGTGACTGTGGCTTTAAGCTGGATTATATTAAGTATTTTTGGTGCGGTACCATTTGTTATATCAGGAGAAATTCCATCCATGACAGACGCATTTTTTGAAACTGTTTCGGGATTTACCACAACTGGTGCAAGTATTTTAACCAATGTGGAGGGGCTGTCTCAGACAGCGCTGTTCTGGCGAAGCTTCACCCATTGGGTGGGCGGTATGGGGGTGCTGGTATTTATATTGGCAATTATCCCAACAAAAAGTGATTCCGGCATTCATTTGATGAGAGCCGAATCGCCGGGGCCTTCAGTGAACAAACTGGTGCCCAAGGTGCGTACCACAGCAATGATTTTATATGGCATTTATCTGGGAATGACGGTGGTGGAGATTGTATTCCTTCTCGTTGGAGGGATGCCGCTGTTTGATTCTCTGACTATTGCGTTTGGTACGGCAGGTACCGGTGGTTTTGCCATTAAAAATGACAGTATTGCCGGTTACTCCACCTATCTGCAGGGAGTTGTTACGGTGTTTATGATTATGTTCGGAATCAATTTTCACGTATACTATCTGTTTTTGATTAAGCGGCCCAAAGAAGCGCTGCGTACCGGTGAAATGTGGGCATATCTTGGAATTATCGGGACGTCTGTACTTGTGATCGCTTTCAGTGTACGAGATATGTTCCCATCCTTTTTTATGGCATTACATCAAAGCGCATTCCAGGTAGGGTCTATCATTACGACTACCGGATATGCTACGGTAGATTATGAGGCATGGCCGGAGATCGCAAGGACCATACTGGTGCTGCTGATGTTTATTGGAGCCTGTGCAGGCAGTACCGGAGGGGGAATTAAAGTATCTCGTATTATTATTTTGTTCAAAGGTGTGAAAAAGGAAATCACGATGATTTCCCATCCAAGGAGCATTAAAAAGGTTAAGATAGACGGAAGGCTGGTGGAACATGATGTGGTACGTTCCGTCAATGCATTTCTTGTGATCTATGCCGTTATTTTTGTGATCTCACTGATGATTATTTCCCTGGATAACATGGATATGACCACAAACTTTACTGCGATAGCGGCAACCTTAAATAATGTAGGTCCGGGACTGGGTATCGTAGGACCTACCGGGAATTATGCGGCTTTTTCTGATCTCTCCAAGCTTGTGATGTCTTTTGATATGCTGGCGGGAAGGCTGGAATTATTGCCAATGCTGATTTTATTTGTTCCATCTACGTGGAAGTGGTGAAAAGGGAACTTTTTCTTGTGAATGAAGAATTCACGTGTTATAATTACCATATCTCCAAACTCCAAAGGGCAGCACCTGAGGGGAAAGGGCCATTAAGACAAAATGTAAACACTGGCGGGACAGCAGTTTCCGGCAGTGTGTATTTGTTATACATGCTCAAATGCCGGTGCTGTTATCAGTACCGGTTTTTTTGTGGGGAAAAATATAGTTTTGGAAAGGATGTGCAGGATGGACACAAGAATTGCCGTAATTGCAATTATTGTAGAAGACAACGGGGCGGCGGAAGAAGTGAATCGTCTGCTTCACCAATATGCCGAATATGTGGTTGGAAGGATGGGAGTGCCTTACCGTCCGAAAGAAGTTTCGATTATCAGCGTTATTCTGGATGCTCCACAGGATGCAATCAGTGCGCTGTCAGGTAAACTGGGAATGTTAAACGGTGTAAGTACGAAGACCGTTTACTCACGTGAGCTGCGGGCAAAGTGAAGATGCTCTGGGGGCTGGCGGTGAAATTTCAAATACGTTCAAGTGCATTGGAATTAAAAATCTGATTACGGGGGTGGATAAAAAGAACTTATGGAACACAGAAGAATTTGCAGAGATTATATTGACCGGCTTGCTGTCTGTCAGATGCTGGAGCCGGAAGAATTTACTTATTTGATTTTAAATTATGACCAGGAGGTCAGCGATTATCTTTTTGAAAAAGCAAGACAGATCAGAACCAGATATTATAACCATGATGTCTATATCCGGGGGCTGATTGAATTTACTAATTACTGTAAGAATGACTGCTATTACTGCGGCATCCGCAGCGGGAATAAGAATGCCATTCGTTACAGACTGAGTAAAGATGAGATTTTAGGATGCTGTGAAACGGGATACCGGCTGGGGTTTCGGACATTTGTACTCCAGGGCGGAGAGGATAGCTATTATACCGATGAACGGCTGGCGGATATCGTTAGCAGCATACGTAATCAATACCCGGACTGCGCCATTACCCTGTCGGTAGGGGAAAGATCTTATGAGAGTTACAAATTGTTCTTTGATGCAGGGGCGGACCGTTATCTGCTGCGCCACGAGACTGCCAATGAGGAACATTATGCCAGGCTGCACCCGCCAAAGTTATCCGGGGCAGCCCGTAAGAAATGCCTGTATGATCTGAAGAAGATCGGATATCAGGTGGGAAGCGGTTTTATGGTTGGCTCTCCTTATCAGACTGCCGAAAATCTGGCTGAGGATATGCTGTTTTTGAAAGAACTGCAGCCCCAGATGGTAGGAATCGGACCGTTTATTTCCCATCACGATACACCTTTTGCCAAAGAAAGAAGCGGGACGCTGGATCTGACACTGTTTATGCTGGGACTTTTAAGGCTGATGCTGCCAAAGGCTCTGCTGCCGTCAACCACAGCCCTGGGGACGATTCATCCAAAGGGAAGGGAGATGGGGATACTGGCAGGAGCAAATGTGGTAATGCCCAATCTCTCACCCCAGGGGGTCCGGGATAAATATCTCCTTTATGACAATAAAATCTGTACCGGTGATGAAGCGGCTGAATGCAGGCAGTGCATGGAGCGCAGAATGAATTCCATTGGCTACAGCGTAGCAGTGTCCAGAGGAGACAATGTGGATTTTCGAATGGATTTTTGATAGAAAATATCAGTCAGTTAAAAGGGAATAGATACTAAAATACCATAGAAAACAAGAGAGAAGGTTAAATTATGTATGATGTAAAATCTTTAAAAGCAGAAGAATTTATCAGCCATCAGGAAATTTTAGATACACTTGTCTACGCAGAGGCAAATAAGCACAATGAAAAACTTATAAACGAAGTAATTGAAAAAGCGAAGCTCAGGAAGGGTCTGACCCACAGAGAAGCCATTCTGTTACTGGATTGTGACATTGAGGAAAAGAATCAGGAAATCTATGCTTTGGCGGAACAGATTAAGAAGGATTTTTACGGCAACCGCATCGTTATGTTTGCACCGCTGTATCTGTCAAATTACTGTGTGAACGGCTGTGTCTACTGTCCGTATCATGCTAAGAATAAACATATTGCAAGAAAACAGCTTTCCCAGGAAGAGATTGTGAAAGAGGTTGTGGCACTGCAGGATATGGGTCACAAACGTCTGGCATTGGAAACCGGGGAAGATCCGGTAAACTGTCCAATTGAATATGTGCTGGAGAGTATTAAGACAATTTACAGTATCAAACATAAAAACGGGGAAATCCGCCGGGTCAATGTAAATATTGCCGCTACCACCGTAGAAAATTACCGCAAATTAAAAGACGCCGGAATCGGAACCTATATATTATTCCAGGAGACTTACCATAAAGAAAGTTACGAGAAACTGCATCCAACAGGACCGAAACACAATTATACTTATCACACGGAAGCGATGGACCGTGCCATGGAAGGCGGCATTGATGATGTAGGAATCGGGGTGCTCTTTGGACTGGAACTGTTCCGCTATGAATTTGTAGGGCTGTTAATGCATGCGGAGCATCTGGAAGCAGTGCATGGGGTTGGACCGCATACCATCAGTGTGCCCAGGATCCGTCATGCAGATGATATAGATCCGAATGCTTTTGACAACGGCATAGATGATGAGACCTTTGCAAAACTGGTTGCCTGTATCCGGATCAGTGTTCCTTATACCGGCATGATTGTCTCCACCAGAGAGAGCCAGAAATGCAGGGAGAAAGTGCTCCATCTGGGAATTTCACAGATCAGCGGGGCATCCAGAACCAGCGTAGGAGGCTATGACCATCCGGAGGAAGAGGAGGACAATTCATCCCAGTTTGACGTGAGTGACAATCGTACTCTGGATGAAGTGGTAAACTGGCTGATGCGGCTGGGTTATATACCGAGTTTCTGTACCGCCTGTTATAGAGAGGGCAGAACCGGAGACCGGTTTATGAGCCTGTGCAAGAGCGGGCAGATACAAAACTGCTGTCATCCCAATGCACTGATGACTCTAAAAGAGTATCTGCTGGATTATGCATCGGAAGACACCAGGAGCCTGGGGTATAAGCTGATCGAAAGTGAGATTGGAAATGTACCTAAGGAAAAAATCAGGGAAATCTTATGCCGGAATCTGGATGAAATTGAAGAAGGTAAACGTGATTTCCGGTTTTAATCCAGGGGATGGAACGAAGAAAATTAATAGAATTGGTGGTATGACTAGTGCCTCCCAGCGTATTTACGCCGGGCGGCACTAGATTAAGATAAAGGTGAGGAGGACAATATGGGATTAAACAGTACACCTTCGGCTGACCGGGTGCATATTGGGATTTTTGGGAGAAGAAATGCAGGGAAATCCAGTGTGATTAACGGGATTACCGGTCAGAGTCTGGCAATCGTATCAGATGTAAAAGGAACTACCACAGATCCCGTATCGAAGGCAATGGAACTGCTGCCCCTGGGACCTGTTGTAATGATCGATACGCCGGGAATTGATGACGAGGGAGAGCTTGGTGCTCTGCGGGTTCAAAAAAGTTACCAGGTTCTGAATAAAACAGATATTGCAGTTTTGGTGGTAGATGCATCCCTTGGCATGACCAGTCAGGACTATGCCCTGATTAATAAGATTGAAGAGAAACAGATTGCTTATGTAGTAGCCTTTAATAAGGCGGAAAGCCTTTCACGGGAGGAAATAGAAAAACTGTGCATGGGGCGGTCCAATTATATTGCAGTCAGCGCGGTTACCGGTCAGAATATTTACGAATTAAAAGAGCTCATTGCAAGCCAGGCACCTCATGATAAGCCAGAAATCCCCATTGTACAGGATCTGCTGGAACCGCTGGATCTGGCGGTGCTGGTAGTGCCGGTTGATAAAGCGGCGCCGAAAGGGCGGTTGATTCTGCCCCAGCAGCAGACCATCCGGGATATCCTGGAGGCAAGGGCATCAGCGCTTGTGGTTCAGGATGTGGATCTGGCGGCTGCACTGAAGAAACTGGCGCAGCCGCCCAAGATTGTCATCACAGACAGCCAGGCATTTAAACAGGCTGCCAAAGACACCCCCCGGGATGTTCTGCTCACTTCATTTTCCATATTGTTTGCAAGGCATAAAGGAAATCTGAAAACCCTGGTGGAAGGAGTGGCTGCAATAGACAAATTAAAAGATGGGGATACGGTGCTCATATCAGAGGGCTGCACCCACCATCGGCAGTGCAATGATATCGGAACTGTTAAAATACCTGCCTGGCTGAAACAATATACGAGTGCAGCGATTCATCTGGAGTTTACAAGCGGTGTGGAATTTCCCTCCGATTTATCAAAGTATAAACTGATTATACACTGCGGCGGCTGTACACTCAATGAAAGAGAGATGAAGTATCGGATACAATGTGCCGAAGATGCAAGGGTACCGATTACAAATTATGGGATGTTTATAGCGCAGATTCAGGGGATTTTAAAGAGGAGCCTGGAGGTCTTTCCGTCTGTTTATGACAAGATAAGCTAAGGAATAAGAGTTAATGAATGTTAAACAAATGTACCTTGATGTTTCACTAACTTAGCAGTACAATAAGAGCAACGCAAATTATCAAGGAGGTACATCATGTACAGAGAGCAAATTGACGCATATATTGACACACATAAGGAACAACTGATTGACGATGTGATGAAGCTTGTCAGGATTGACAGCCAGAGAACGCAGGAGACACCGGGCAAACCATATGGCGAAGGACCGGCAGAGGTACTGGAGGCTGCAAAGGAATTGATGGATTCTTATGGATTTGCAACAAGGAACTATGAGAACCGTGTTGTTACCGGTGATTTTAATGAGAAAGAAAAACAGCTGGATATTCTGGCTCATTTGGATGTGGTGCCTGTGACAAAAGACTGGACCGTTACAGATCCGTTTCAGCCGGTGATCAGAGATGGAAAAATATACGGAAGAGGTACGGCAGATGACAAGGGACCGGCAATGGCTGCTTTATATGCCATGAAGGCTGTCAAGGATCTGGGGATTGAACTGGACTATAATGTACGATTGATTTTGGGATCGGATGAAGAGTGCGGTTCTTCAGATCTGGTGTATTACTATGGAATAGAAAAAGAGGCTCCGATGAGTTTTACACCGGATGCGGATTATCCGGTTATTAATATTGAAAAAGGTCATTTCTCTAAGAAATTTCATGGAGAATTTGAAGATTGTGATGCATTGCCAAAGATTGTGAAGATCCATGGCGGTAATAAAGTAAATGTGGTTCCTGCTAATGCAGAAGCTGTCATTTTGGGCTTAGAGGAACAAACTGCGCTGGATGCTGCAAAAAAAGCACAGGATGAAACAAAGGTTAAGTTTACCGTAACGAAAAACCAGGATGAGATTGTGATAACCGCTAAGGGTGTGGCAGGACATGCTTCCACACCGGAAGTTGGAAACAGTGCATTGACAGCATTGTTGCAGCTGCTGGCGGAGCTTACGGTTGCTCCTGGCAAGGGATTTGAAAAAATCAGGGCTTTAGCAAAGCTCTTTCCGCATAATGATTATTACGGAAAGGGCATGGGAGTAGAAATGGAGGACGAAATATCCGGAAAACTCACCATGAATCTGGGTGTGTTCCAATATACTCCAACAAGTATCAATGGACAGTTTGACAGCCGTGTGCCGATCTGCGGTACAGAAGAGAATGTTACCCAGGTTGGCAGAGCGAAAATGGAAGAGGCAGGACTGGTAATGGAAGAGGGACCTATGACGCCGCCTCATTACGTGCCGGGAGATTCCTTATTTGTTCAGACACTTCTTGGGAGCTATGAGGCGTATACCGGAATAAAAGGGGAGCCTTTGGCAATCGGAGGAGGCACTTATGTTCACGGACTGGAGCGGGGAGTTGCATTTGGCTGTATGATACCGGAAGTGGATAACCACATGCATGGAGATGATGAGTTTATGGACATTGACATGCTGATTATGAGTACGAAGATTTTTGCAGATGTTATTGTGAAGCTCTGTAAAAAGTAAAATACCCCTCGCGGCAGTCGCCAAGGGCAGGCAAGCTTGGCTTTGGCTCGTTGCACGCGGGAATAAACGAGGAACGGTCAGGACATTATGGATTACACAGGAATTGTGACAGCGCTGGTAAAGCTATTTATCTTAATTGCGTTAGGATATTATCTGAAGAAAAAAGATATTCTGGATGAGCATACGACCTCAAGGCTGACGACCCTGATTCTCCGGTTTGCATGTCCTGCTCTGATTATCAGCTCGGTAAGCACCGGACAGATCGGTGATAAAGGAATTGTAATTAAAATTTTTCTGGCTGGGGCGTGTTTATACGCCCTTTTGCCGGTATTTTCTTATTTCGGGGTGAAGCTGCTTCGGGTGCAGAAGGAAAAAGAAGGTATTTACCGGACGCTTCTGATATTTTCCAATACTTCTTTTATGGCATTTCCGATTTTAGATGCGCTGTATGGCAAAAGCGCTATTTTTTACTGCACCGTAGTACATATGTTTTTTAATATTCTAATCTATACTTACGGAATCCGCCTGATTACCGGTGAGCCAGTGGCAAAGGGCGGATTTCATTTAAAAAAGATCATTAATCCCGGCGTTGTTGCAAGCTTTCTGGCACTGGTTATCTTCCTTTTGGATATCCCCGTACCGGGGGTTATCAGTGAGACCCTGGGCACAATTGGTTCCATAACAACACCACTCTCCATGATGATTCTGGGAAGTTTACTCGCTGGATATTCCCTGAAGGAAATATTTGCGGAAAAGAAGCTGTACGCAGTGGCAGTCATCAAACTGCTGGTATATCCGCTTCTGTGTCTCCCCATTGCCCTGTTCTTATTTCCGGATCCGGTTATTGTGGGAAGCATTGTACTGTCCATTGGTATGCCTACGGCATCCATGGTGGTGATGTTTTCAGAACAGTATCAAAAAGAAGTGAAAACGGCATCATCCGGTGTGATCTTGACAACGGTATGTTCGCTGATTACGATTCCGCTTATTTATATTTTCTTTTTAAATTGAAATGGTGGTGTTATGCGTGCGTAGATATAAGTATATAACGGTTTTGAAAAAGTCATTTTTTGGAATATCTAAATCAACTTCCTTTATCTTATAAATTGAGATGTATTAATCAAGAGGATTAAGGGAAACTTCAAAACTTGTTTTTACTTGTTTTATAATTGTACTCGGACACTGGCTCTGGCGTCCACTTAGTAAGGCTTTTACAAAAAATTTCAATAAATGTTCCTTTATCCTTAAATGTCAATTTTCTTTCTAGTCCTTGCTCATAAAAATCCAGTTCAAAATTGAAAATATTTTCAGAAAATCCCATGATTATCTTAGGTAAATCTTCAGCCACACAAAGCAAATCATACATACAGTCAACAGGCCATTTATCTTGACCAAATCCCATAACAATAAATTCAATTTCTTCAGACATATTAAAAACTTCACATATGTCTGCAACAATCGCCTCCCACGTCTCATAACCCCCATACTCTTCTTTTAATAAGACATTGTTTATTTCCAAAGATTTATTGTTATTCAATATAATTTTAAACATATACATCTCCTCATATATATTACTCACTTTATTATTGGAAAGGCTGTTTTAATTCCACCACCCGGTGATGTCCCAATGGTCTTGGTGCAACTGATCTTTCTTCCATATGTTACCATGCTTGTCCTTCAAACCTTGATTACCTTTCAACTTAGTAAATCTTTTTATGGAACGTACACCAAAAAACACACCCTGTAAAGAATGCTTCGCACCAGCTTGGGGTGGCATGTTCTTGACAGTATGTGTTTCTTGTTGTCCTTAGTCACCAAGAGATTTAAGCCATCTTTTATTCGGAATATGATTCCTCTTCCTAAAAATAAATATCAGCCCCAATATTGTATTAGCCTAATCAGAAAGGCCATTATTGTTATAAGCATTTGATAAATTACAGGCTTTATTTTACTTCATTCTCTACCCATAATCTAAACATATTAATCAAACGCCCTAGCTTATATGAATCTCCACACCCATGAAAAATTTCATCTTCCGTCCAACATCTAATCCAATCATTTTCCCCCTTTTCCTCATAAAACTCAAATTTGTCTTTTTCTTTTAAATATGTTTCTTTTAAATCAATTTTGATATACCATCCAGGGTTATCAATATTCCCAATTTCTACACCATATGAATGTTCCCAATTTCCATCACAATTTTTTAGATACCAGTTTTCAATCCATTTTAAATCTTCCATGTTCAACTCCTTTTATTTAGGGACTGGAACTACCTCTTCACAAATAGGCTGTCCTTTATCATTATACTTGTAGTTATGACGATGGGGTTTTAAATACTGTCCAGTTTTTTTATCATAATGTGCTTTTCCTGTATAATCGTCTCTGTATTCTGGTTTTACATTTGCCCCATATTTTGTCTTAGAGGTAACATTACCTTTATCATCTACTTGTTCATATGTTGACCCTGGCTCATCTTTTTCTGAAGCTCGAGATTTACCTTGCGTTTTTTTCTTTTCAGCCCAACTAGTTCCATCACCTCGAACTTCAAACACCGCCTGCGAATCCACATTACTTCCAAACACTTCCAGGACCCGCCCAAGTATCTGATCTGCTGTATCCAAATAACTGTTTTCAAAGACTTCCCAGATCGCAGTGTTCCCATTCAGTATACCCTGTCCAACATTTGTGGGGAATGGGTTGACAAAGTATCCTTCCATCATATCTCGAGGTGTAATTACTACTTGTGTAAGCAAGACACCACTAAAGAGTATTCCTAAACCTGCCAGCAAGTTGGAAGTTGGAATGCTGTTCAGCGCACCCAGAATTCCAAATGACCCTATCATATCCGACATGGAAAAATACCCGGTAGGATCCCGATATATCACCGGATTCCCATTCCCATACAAATACTTATGCAGGCTCACCGGATCAAAAATACTTCCCGCATAGCGGTCCATACTGACAAACCTTCCGCCAGCCGGATCCATATACCTCGCCCTTAAATAATAAAGCTGGGTAGTCTGGTCGTACTGTTCTCCGGCGTACAGGTATGGGTTTACCGTTGTTCCTGTCTTTGCTGTCAATACGCCATATGCATCGTGATCATACCGGTCTGAGATCTCACTGTTTTCATCCGCAAGCATTCTTACAGAACCATGTCCGTCATAGATATAATATGCATCTGCACTGTTTTGCTCCTGGGAGATCAGCATATCATCTCCTCGCGTATAATGGGTCGTCAGCTGGCCGGAGGCGTCTGTTTCTGCAATTACGTAGGAAATCCAATTGCTGGTATCCAGCACATAGTGAATTTCTTCGCTGCCTGTTTTCTTCAGAATCCGGTTGCCCTGCCAGTCATAAGCGTAGGTTTCCGTATCAGTTCCCGTTCCATTTTTGACAACTGCTCTGGTCAGTGCGCCACTTCCGTCATAGGTGAATACTGACTTGTCAGTGCCGTCCGATCTGCTTGTCTGATTTCCATTTCCATCATAGGTGTAAGTGATATAATTTTTGGTACACAAAATAGGTAAATCGGCTTGTTGGACCGATGTGAAACAACGTTATTTTCCGAAAATCAAGGTAAAATCTCAGGGTCGAAATGTGTACTGGTTAAAGGCCGGGTGGCCTAATGTCACCCAGAACGAAGGACATCGCCCGGCAAAGCCGGGCGAAAAGTGTTCATTTATTCTCCATTATGATACAAAATTCCCGAGTTGCTAATTCGCTCATACTGCTTTAATAAATTTTCCATTCCCCTTATCTTCTTTTTGTCATAACCACATTTCTTTAGTCCTTTGATTACCACATAGAAAATTTCTTTCCATTCGCTTTCGAAATCTATCACCGTTAACGAAATAGTCTCATGCTCATTCAAGATTTTCTCTAAATGTCCAACTGTGCACTCCCAGTGTGCTTGTATTTCGATTTTTCCATCATCCCACCTGACTTCCCAGTCACATCTAAAAGTGTCCGGCAACCAATGTATAGTTTTTTTTCCACACTTTTGACTTTGTAATACGCCTAGTAAATCAATAATATCATCCAACATATAACTTATATCGTATTTGTATGACAATGGGACGCTTATATAGTTCCATACAAGCATAGCATTTTCCGTATTCAATGGAAACACACTTTCAACTGCATCCGATAGACTTTCGTCATCATAATTGATTGATTTTATAAATCTAGGATTGCTTGCTTGAATATGAAAAGCCACTTATTCACCTCCTTATCTATGGTATCGGATATCCATGCCATGTTCCTGTACCATTATTTCTAATCCACATCCGTGTTGCTCGCTGCGTAGTTCCGTCTGGCATATGCACAATAGATTCAGAGCCTTCCGGTAAATCGAAATATGCACCTTCACCAGGCTTTAATGAATTTGCCATTTCTGTCGCATAATCCAAATCTGATTTTGTCCATTGGCCTTGAGGATTTCCAGAATCCGCAGCCCTAGCTGGTCCTTCATTCCAATTTACACCGTGTTTCTTACTTCCAGTAACTGCTGCTTCCGGTCTTACAGGTTTAGAATCCCCATTATCCCGAACTTCAAACACCACCTGCGAATCAACATCGCTACCAAACACTTCCAGGACCCGCCCAAGTATCTGCCCTGCTGTATTCAAAGAACCGCTTTCAAAGACTTCCCAGATCGCAGTGTTCCCATTCAGTATACCCTGTCCAACATTTGTGGGGAATGGGTTGACAAAGTATCCTTCCATCATATCTCGAGGTGTAATTACTACTTGTGTAAGCAAGACACCACTAAAGAGTATTCCTAAACCTGCCAGCAAGTTGGAAGTTGGAATGCTGTTCAGCGCACCCAGAATTCCAAATGACCCTATCATATCCGACATGGAAAAATACCCGGTAGGATCCCGATATATCACCGGATTCCCATTCCCATACAAATACTTATGCAGGCTCACCGGATCAAAAATACTTCCCGCATAGCGGTCCATACTGACAAACCTTCCGCCAGCCGGATCCATATACCTCGCCCTTAAATAATAAAGCTGGGTAGTCTGGTCGTACTGTTCTCCGGCGTACAGGTATGGGTTTACCGTTGTTCCTGTCTTTGCTGTCAATACGCCATATGCATCGTGATCATACCGGTCTGAGATCTCACTGTTTTCATCCGCAAGCATTCTTACAGAACCATGTCCGTCATAGATATAATATGCATCTGCACTGTTTTGCTCCTGGGAGATCAGCATATCATCTCCTCGCGTATAATGGGTCGTCAGCTGGCCGGAGGCGTCTGTTTCTGCAATTACGTAGGAAATCCAATTGCTGGTATCCAGCACATAGTGAATTTCTTCGCTGCCTGTTTTCTTCAGAATCCGGTTGCCCTGCCAGTCATAAGCGTAGGTTTCCGTATCAGTTCCCGTTCCATTTTTGACAACTGCTCTGGTCAGTGCGCCACTTCCGTCATAGGTGAATACTGACTTGTCAGTGCCGTCCGTTCTGCTTGTCTGGTTTCCATTTCCATCATAAGTGTAAGTGATTTCATTTTCGGTAAGCAGCTGGTTCAGGTTATTATAAGTATAAGTAGTTTTTACACTATTTTCTGTTTTTGATATGCGGTTGCTCAGTTCGTCATAGGAATAGGAGGTTTCCCTGGTACTTCCATTCTGGTTCACCGTTTCTTTCGTGAGCCTGTACAGGGAATCGTACTGATACGCAGTGGTTCTTCCTCCTGTTTCTGTAAGCAGCGTGCGTTCTCCGGCTTTTCCAAGGGTATAAATATATTCTATCACTGTCCGGTTATTTTTGCCTACTACTTTTTCGGCGGTTAAACGGTTTGACTGATTGTATGTATAAGTTGTCACAAGCCCATTGGGATAGGTCATGGATGTTCTATTTCCATTTGCGTCATATGTATACGTTGTTTTTCTTCCGTCTTTATCCGCTACTCCCGTGAGACGGCTTAGGATGTCATACTCATAGGCTGTGGTTCCATATGGTGTTTTTACGGTGGTGAGTCTTCCGGCATCGTCATAGGAATACTCTATCTTTACACCATCCGGCTGTAGTTTTGATGCCAGGCGTTTCAGGCTGTTGTAAGTGTACGTTGTGGAACTGCCATTCATCTTCACTGTGGCAAGAAGAAAATCTGAATTATAGTGGTATTCCTTTACGCAGCCTTGGGAAGTGGATTTTGTCATCCGCCCGTGTTCATCATATTCATAAACGGTCTGGTTTCCGGCATAGTCCGTTCGGGAAGCCATATTTCCCTTTGCATCATAGCTATTGGATGCAGAAGCACCGTCCGCTCTGGTTGTACGTGTGATACGTCCCAGGCTGTCATATTCATACATGGTTTTTTGGTTTTTCGGATCTGTTACGGCAGTTAATCCACCCGCTTCATCATAGGTATATTTCCAATGTCCGTTTGCTGCATCGGTGATCCCTGTCAGCCTGTCTGTTTTATCATATTGATACTCCGTGGAATAAGCGTTCTCGTCCGTCTGCTTAACCATACGGTTTCTGGCATCGTATTCCGCTGTCAGATAATTACCGTCTGCCAAAATCACTTTTTTCCGGTTCCCGTTTTTGTCATATTCAAATCCGGTTACATTCCCCTTTGGATCTTTTATGTAGATCATCTGGGACATGGCATTATAGGAATATTCTGTTTTGTTTCCCAGGGCATCCGTAGCCGCAGTATTGCGGTCTATGACATCATAAGTAAATAGGGTGGTTCCCCCAAGTACATCGGTAACAGCGGTTAATCTATATTTTGCATCGTATACATATTCCTCTTTTAAACCGTTTGGATAAGTTTTGTAAATCAGATTCCCCACCGAATCATAATTCATGGCAAAGGTCTGCCCTGAGCGGTTTGTAGCCTTGGTATTGCGGTGTTCCTGATCATATTCAAACAGCTCAAAGGTATGGTCAAAATAAGTGATTTTTGTCAGCTTGCCAAAGACATCGTACTCATAGGAAGTCCTTCTTCCATTGGCATCCACGGATGCGGCGATGTCCCCAATGGGATTGTATTCCAGGCTTGTGAAGGTTCCATCAGAGTAGATGATCTTTGTCACCTGATTCAGGGTATCATATTCATAGTTCTCTGTAATTGTATCCACGGTACCGTCTTCTTTGGTTTTGGTAATGGCGCGGCTTAAACAGTTTCCATCTTCGTCATAGGTGAAGCTGCTGGTACTTCCGTTTCCATTTACAGCGGTAAGCACATTGCCTGCACCGTCATAGGTAAATGTCAGGTAAGTACCAATATCATCCGTAATACCGGATAATTTTCCGTCACTTTCATAATTGTAGTTCTTCACATAGCCCATGGGATCTTTTGTTTGGGTTAACTGTCCATAGGTATTATAACTGATTGTTCCGGTCTGGGTACCAAATGCGCTGACCGATGCCAGCTGCCCTTTCGTATCGTATGCATTTTTCATTTCCATTCCCAGGGCGTTTTTGACAGAGAGGATCTTTCCGTCATCACCGATGGTATAGGTTGTCTTATTACCCATGGCATCCGTAGTTTCTGTCAGGTTGTCATAGGCATCGTATGCATTTCGGATTACATTCCCCAGCGCGTCGGTTATTTTTACAATGTTTCCCCGCTGGTCAGATTCATATGCGGTGGTATTTCCCATGCGGTCCGTCAGGGTTTCGATTCTGGCATTCAGATCATGCTGCAGTTCCACGCGGCTGCCATTGGCATCCACCATTGCGGTCAGTTTGCCGTTCTCATCGTATTCATTTCTGGATACATGAACTCCCCTTGGATCAATAATTTCGGTCAGGTAATGCTGTCCGTCATATTGAAATTCCGTTACCCTGCCGGCTGTATCGGTGACTGACACCAGATCGCCCTTGGCGTCATACGTGTATGTCTGACTCTTTCCGGTGGGGCCTGTAATACGGGTGATTCTTCCGGCATTATCCCTTTCAAATACAATGGTCTTCCCATCCGAATGGGTGACCCCATCTTTTTTAAAGGTTATCTTGTTGCCCGCTTTATCCCGGATTTCTTCAATCCCATTTGCCTTATCAAAAATATAAATAGTGCCGTCCTGTTTGGTGAGCTGGTATTTACTGGGAGCATAGTATTCGCCGCTATAGGATAAAATGTTGCCGTAATTCAGAATAAAATCCCTGGATTCTCCGATGGGCGTAAGAACAGATTTTGATTTGCCCTGTGCCTGGTAAGAGATGCTGGTAATATACTGAATATCCGTGATCTGCTGCCTTGCCGGAGACGGACACATGGAAAACTTTTCAATTTTACCATTTCCCCAGTCAATGGCAACTTCATGTTTATAGTCTTCCGTTAAGGTATAAGTCGGCAGGAATCCACCGGACTTCACCGTCCGCCATCCCTTTCCGGGAATGCCGCTTTCGGTTAAGGACGCACTGTTCATGGTCAGACTCCAACCATATCCAAAGTCTCCGCTGACCTGCTTTTTACGGCTGTCATACCCCCGCTTTACCGTAAGGGGGAAATGGTGCACCGGAATATCCATATCCAGAAATTCCGTTGAAAAATTCCCATATTTGATTGCCCCCTCAACAGAGACGGAAATCTCACTGACCTTTTTATCCGCTTCATTTTCGCCATAGACTGTCAGACGGATATTATAAAAACCATTTACCAGAGCGGTGGTATCTAAAGTGCCAAGCACACCTCCGGTAATGAGGTTTTCTCCTCTGGCGAATTCAAAATACTGCTTTTCTTCTTCTTTTTTGGACACATCAAAAGCATCATTTGCAATGGCGTATTCCAGGGTATAGTGCGTAATACCCGTGCCGCTTACGGTACCTTTGATATCCGTTGGTTTGGTTATCACTTCTGCAACAGACGGTGAAGTTATCGTTGCCGCAGCAGAAAAAGCCGCTTTTGCCGCTGCACGGTTTTTACGGGAGGAGATACCCTTTTCAGACGCCGGTTGGGTATCCTGTTCTTCTGTGCTGGATATCATATCCGTAGAATCGCGATCAGCTGGTTCTGTTTCCAGACTGTTTTCTGGTTGGTTTTCTAAATTTCCACCGGCTGCTTCTGACAACTCTTCCGTCATTTCTTCTTGCTTGGGTCCTTCCTGAATTCCTTCCTTGGCTTCTTGCTTGGGTTCTTCCTGGACTTTTTCCTGAACTCCTTCCATAAAATATACTTTCTCAAGATATCGTCCATCCTGATCAAAGAATTTCAGATTCAACACATTCCGTCCTTCTTCTGCCAGGGAAAAAGTAATTTGATTTTCCTCATCCACCGTAAGATCGTCTCCGTTCAGGGAAGCTTTTATATAAGCAATCTCTTCACCGCCGGAATATTCTATTTTTGTATGGTATATTTCACCTGTCCTGAGCTGCTCGGGAAATATTGTTTCCACCTGAACATTAGTTTCTTTCTGTAACTCATCTTTTTGCATCAGGTCATTCTGTTCTGGATTATTCTGCATTTGAGCGCCCTGATCCATTTTAGATTCTGCCGGATCAGATAACCGGATCTCTGTTTGCAGCTGAGGTGCCGCAGCAACCGGTACGTTAATGGAACTTGTCAGAATTGCTGCAGACAATAAAAAGCTTAAGTACCTTCTAAATTTTCTCTTCATAACACACATACTCCTTTACTCCGTTGTTGTTGTATATTGTTTTTAGTTTCGCCCGGGATGCAGCGGACCTCCTTTCTGGCTGCGGCATTTATACCTATTTTCTTCCCTTAAATGACTGTTTTGGATATCTATATTATACGTTATTAAAGTGCTGTAAACGATGCAATGTATTGAACATCACGATTTCAGTCACGAAAAATGATAGCTTGTATATTGCATAGTGAATGTTAAAAAAATATCCCCCATACGGGCTTGTGAAGGAAGTTTTTTACTGATATACTCTCAATACATATTGTAAAAAAGTATCAGTTTTTGTAATTTGTTTTTCAGATCGATTCTGGAAGATAGAAGTGTTATACATAACAACGGGAGGAAATGAAAAAATGAAAAAAAGAATCGTCAGTATCTTATGTACATGCTGCATGGTAATCGGGCTTACCGCCGGATGCGGTGCATCGGGCAGCGGAAATGAAACCAATGCCCAGACCAGTTCAAAAACAGAGAGCTCCAGTGAAGCAAAGGCTGCAGATGAAACTCAGGCGCCTGCTGAGACTGTAAAGGGATCGGAAGCAGCTGAGACAACGGCAGACAGTAAGGATTCGGTTGTGGTGACTATGCCAACCACATCGGAACCGGAGTCCGGCTTTGACCCGGCGTATGGCTGGGGAGCAGGGGAACACGTACATGAGCCTTTAATCCAGAGTACATTGACGGTTACCACTACGGACTTAAAGATTGACAAGGATCTGGCTACGGATTATTCAGCAAGTGAAGACGGAATGACCTGGACTGTAAAAATCCGAGATGATGTTAAGTTTACCGATGGTGAAAAGCTTACGGCGAAGGATGTTGCATTTACCTATAATAATGTAAAAGAAAAAAGCTCCGTGAACGATTTTACCATGTTAAAAGAAGCGGTAGCAGTGGACGATACAACCGTGGAATTTCATATGGAAAAACCATTTTCCATCTGGCCTTACACAATGGCAATTGTAGGTATTGTTCCGGAACACGCTTATGATGAAAATTACGGACAGCATCCAATCGGATCCGGACGCTACATCATGAAGCAGTGGGATAAAGGCCAGCAGGTAATCTTTGAGGCAAATCCGGATTACTATGGGGAAGCGCCCAAGATTAAAAAGGTAACGGTTTTATTTATGGAAGAAGAAGCAGCGCTTGCGGCAGCTCAGGCAGGACAGGTCGATGTGGCACATACGGCAGCTTCCTATGCTGACCAGCAGATCGGCGGATACAACCTGTTATCAGTGGCAAGTGTGGATAACAGAGGATTTAACCTGCCAACTACAAAACCGGAAGAAAAAGACGGTGTCACTTACGGAAGTGATGTGACATCAGATATTGCAGTCAGAAAAGCAATTAATATCGGGATTGACCGTGATGAAATGATTCAGAATGTGTTAAATGGTTACGGAACACCTGCATACAGCGTGTGCGACAAAATGCCATGGTATAATGCAGATGCCCAGGTAACATATGATCTGGAAGGTGCAAAGAAGATTCTGGATGACGCAGGCTGGAAAGAAAGCAGTGACGGAATCCGTGAAAAAGACGGTGTCCGCGCAGCATTTACCTTAATGTACAGCACCGGAGACTCCGTGCGTCAGGCTTTGGCTGAAGACACGAAGAACCAGCTGAAAGAATTGGGCATGGATATCACCACAGAAGGTGTAGGCTGGGATGTGGCTTATGACAGAGCGCAGTCAGACCCGCTTGTATGGGGATGGGGTGCCCACACACCAATGGAACTTTACAATATCTATCATTCCATGCCGGATACAGGACTTGCACAGTATTCTCCTTATGCAAATGAAAAGGTAGATAAATATATGGATGAAGCTTTAGAAGCATCCAATCTGGAAGATTCCTATGAACTGTGGCAGAAAGCACAGTGGGATGGAACAGACGGAATTACCCAGGAAGGGGATATCCCATGGATCTGGTTATGTAATGTGGATCATCTTTACTTTGTAAGAGACGGTTTAACGGTAGCGGACCAGAAAATTCATCCTCATGGACATGGATGGTCGATTGTTAATAACGTTGACCAGTGGAGCTGGCAATAATCCAGCAAGTCAAATGGACGCGCCAGCGTGTCCGTTTGGTTCGTTGCTCGCGGGAATAAAATAAGCAGTGAAAAGGTTGCCCTGCAGATCCGGAAATACCGGATCTGCAGGACAACCTTTGGTGCATTTTGAAAGGACTAAAGAGTTGAAGGGGAATTGTATATTTATAGGTAAAAATTTGATACGGATGATCTTGCTTCTGATCGCCGTAAGTATCGTTGCATTTGCATTAATCAGCGCCTCACCTATTGATCCTCTCCAGGCAAACGTAGGACAGGCGGCACTTGGAAGCATGAGCCAGGAACAGATTGCAAAATTACAGGAGTACTGGGGTGTTGGCCAGCCTCCGGTAGAGAGGTACCTTTCCTGGGCAAAAGATTTTGTAAGAGGTGATATGGGAACCTCTCTTTTATACCGCCAGAGCGTAGCCGAGGTCATTGGGGTGAAGCTGGGTAATTCGCTGTTTCTGATGATTATGGCGTGGGTTATTTCCGGGGTTCTGGGATTCTTTTTAGGCGTTGTTGCCGGCATGAACAGAGGAAAGGCAGTGGATAAAATAATCAAAGGATATTCACTGATCGTAGCCAGTACGCCTGCTTTCTGGCTGGCGCTGGTACTGCTGATGATATTTGGCGTATGGCTGAAAGTGCTGCCCATTGGCTTAAGTGTGCCTATCGGGGTAGAAGCAAGCGGAGTTACCTTCCTGGACAGGATCCAGCATGCAATTCTGCCGGCTGTAACGTTAAGTATTACCGGTATTTCCAATATTGCCCTGCATACCAGGGAAAAAATGATCGATGTCTGTGAAAGTGATTATGTAATGTTTGCAAGAGCCAGAGGGGAAAGTAATTTCAGTATCTTTCTGCACCACGGATTCCGGAATGTGATTCTGCCTGCAATTACACTTCAGTTTGCAGCTATCAGTGAAATCTTTGGAGGTTCCGTGCTGGTAGAACAGGTATTTTCCTATCCGGGACTTGGACAGGCTGCTGTTACGGCGGGGCTTGGAAGTGATGTTCCGCTTCTGATGGGAATAGCGGTAATCAGTGCCATCTTTGTGTTTGGCGGGAACTTTATAGCAAATGTACTGTATACAGTGATTGATCCCAGAATCAGAAAAGGGGGTCAAAAATAATGGAGACAGCAATGACATATGGAAATAAAAGGAGAATCAATCAGAGGAAAATGACACTGATCATTTTTGTGGCAGCAGTCACCTTTCTTCTGGCAGTGGCTGTAGGTGGTATTTTTTGCGGGGAAGCAGCCCAGGAAACGGATTTTTCCAGAAAAAATATGATGCCGGGTTTTCAGTATCTATTTGGAACAGACTGGCTTGGCAGGGATATGTTTGTCCGTACAATTAAGGGGCTGTCTATGAGTATTCTCATTGGAGTCTGTGCTGCATCCGTAAGTGCACTTTTTGCATTGGTACTTGGCGTTGCGGCGGCAACTCTTGGAAGAAAGGTAGATGCAGTAATTACCTGGTTTATTGATCTGATTATGGGAATTCCGCATATGCTGCTGCTTATTCTGATCTGTGTAGCGCTGGGAAAAGGCCTGACCGGGGTCATAGTGGGGGTAGCCCTGACACACTGGACTTCTCTGGCAAGGGTAATCCGCGCGGAGGTTATGCAGTTAAAAGAGAGCCAGTATATCAAAATAGCGGAAAAGCTGGGACACAGTAAATTTAAAATAGCAGTGAAGCATATGCTTCCTCATCTGGTACCGCAATTTCTGGTAGGACTGATACTTTTGTTCCCCCATGCAATCCTGCATGAATCAAGCATAACATTTTTAGGGTTTGGGCTGTCAAACGAACAGCCTGCAATCGGAATAATTTTATCGGAAAGCATGAAGTATCTGGTAACTGGAAAATGGTGGCTTGCTCTGTTTCCGGGAGTTATGCTGGTCTTAACCGTAGTGCTGTTTGATGTGGCGGGAGAGAGCCTTCGTAAAATAATAGATCCGGCAAGTGCACAGAAGTAAAAAAAGCAAAAAGAAATCTTTTAAAGCGGGTGAAAAATATGGAAGAAACGAAAAAAACAATATTGGAGATTCGAAACCTCTCTATTTCATTTACGCAGTATGACAGAGGTTTTCATCAAATAGACCTTCCGGTAATCAAGGACTTAAATGTCCGGATCCGGGAAGGGGAGATGGTAGCAGTGGTAGGGTCCAGCGGTTCCGGTAAAAGTCTGCTCGCCCATGGAGTACTTGGCATTCTTCCTTACAATGCCCATATGGAAGGCCAGATGGTATACCAGGGGGAAGCTTTGACTCCTGAGCGGACGAAAAAGCTCAGGGGAAATGAAATTGTTCTGGTTCCACAGAGCACTTCTTATCTGGATCCCCTGATGAAGATCGGGCCGCAGATCCGAAAAGGAAAGAGGGATAAAGCCCTGAAAAAGAAAACAGCGGATATATTGAAACGCTATTCCCTGGATCCGGCTATAGACGGCCTGTATCCATTTGAATTATCAGGCGGGATGACCAGGCGTACACTGATTTCCACTGCCCTGATGGGGACACCAAAGCTTGTAATCGCCGATGAACCCACGCCCGGACTCCACTTGTCGGTTGCGAAGCGGGCTATGGAACATTTTCGGGAGCTGGCTGACCAGGGGGCTGGTGTATTGCTCATTACCCATGATCTGGAACTTGCCCTGGAAGTTGCAGACCGGGTTGTGGTTTTCTATGCCGGAACGACTATTGAAGATGCACCTGCAGCGGATTTTCGCAGAGAAGACACCTTGCGGCATCCTTATTCAAAAGCGCTCTGGCGTGCCATTCCCGCTAACGGATTCCAGTTTATAAAAGGAGTCCAGCCTTATGTAAAGGATATGCCGGCAGGCTGTCCATTCGGTCCGCGATGTGAATATTTCGGAGAAAAGTGCAAAGGGGAAATCCCTTACCAGAAATCCGGGAACGGGTACGTGCGCTGTGTGCGAAAAGATCTGATCCAATATAAAAAGACAGAAGAAACATATAAAGATGCAGTGGGAGAGGGGGCATAAAATTGGTACTTAAGGCTGAAAATATCTCTTTCCGGTATGATAAGAACAGTCGGGAGATTTTCCGGGATTTTAATCTGGAGGTGCACCAGGAGGAAGTGGTTGGGCTGGTCGCACCAAGCGGTTTTGGAAAAACAACCCTTTGCAAGATATTGGCTGGATACATGAAGCCGGATACCGGTGGGGTATATCTGGATGACAAGCCGCTGTTTCACATGCGCGGCTGCTGTCCGGTACAGATGATCTGGCAGCATCCGGAGCAGGCAGTTAATCCCAGGCTTCGGATGGGAGAAGTGATAAAAGAAGGTGACCAGGTCGACCCTGCGGTGATCCGGGGGTTGGGGATAGAGGAAGACTGGATGAACCGTTTCCCGGCTGAATTGTCAGGGGGGGAGCTTCAGCGTTTCTGTATCGCCAGGGCTCTAGGGAAGAGCACCCGTTTTTTGCTGGCAGACGAGATCAGCACCATGCTGGATCTGATTACCCAGAGCCAGATCTGGAACTTTCTGCTGGATGAGAGCAGACGGAGAAAAATTGGACTTATTGCAGTAAGCCATAGTGAAGCGCTGCTGGATGCGGTTTGTACCAGGCAGGTTATGCTGGAGAACACGCTCTAGAGCTTATTCTAAGCTGCTTTCCGGCAGCAGTCATTACAGCATCAATACAAAAAAGGAATATCCCCGAAGCAGGAAAGCTTCCGGGATATTCCTTTTTTGCTTAGCATAATTTATACGCAAATCTGATTAAAAGCCATTGTCAGACAATACAGACTCTGCCTTTTTCGTATCATCCACTACACATAAAACAACATAATTACCTGCAGATTTTACAATAGCGGAATCCAGTTTTGCGGCTTCCGTGGTATTGTAAGTAGCAAACAGTTTAGATTGGTTTGTTGCCCGGTTCTTAAACAGGGTTTCTACCTCAGAAACATAAGAACTGTCTTTACATTTTACAATAGCAACTTCACACGCTGTGGTAGCAGAGCTTAAATATGCGGTGCTTTCTTCTATTTTATCCATATCCACAAAGTAAGTGGAAGCGAGGATATCTGCGGATACCTGTGAAAGCTTGTCAGAGGTGATTGCCTGGCTCTGGATTTCTTCCGCCAGTTTATTGATATCTACATCAATATTTTTGTCTTTGCCACCTGAGCAGGCTGTGAGTGTGAGCATCATAAAAATTGTTATAAAAACCAAACGTAAGTATTTCATAGTTTTCTCCTTTAGACTTGATTTAGATCTTGTGCTTCTGTTGTTTCTGTTGCTTCTGTTACAGGTGTTGTTTTACTACCTTCTGTGGATGGGCTGTTCCCGGTTGTTCCGGAGCTGCCTGTATCACTGATATAATGGGATTTTGTATAGTCAAGCCACATTTTCAGATATTCTTCATACATATGTACGCCATCAGAAGTTGCGCCCTTGATCAGGGAGCCGTTGCCATCGGAAAGTACTTCATTTAAATTGAGATAATGGTATCCTTTTTCCTTACAGATTTCCAGGATCTTCTCATTTGCCGTGTCAACATTCTTATTATTTACATAGTCAAACTCGGTTAGGTCTTCTTCTACATATACAACGGAATAGACATAGATGATTGCATCCGGCTGAATCGTCTGGATATCTCCCAGTACCTTGATGTAGGTTTCTTTGAAGGAATTGAAATCGTAGGTACCCAGTTCATTGGTACCGATCATCATGTAGACCTTCTTGTAAGGAGCCTTCTTCAGAGCGTCAAATACGGTGATATTACCGGAGGCAGTAGCAATATAAGGCGTGTCATAAATATCTTCCAATTCCATGCCCACAGCGGTCAGAAAAGCACCCTGGGTAATGCCGGATTGGTTTTTAAATCCTTCCATACGGGAATCGCCGATAAATACCGCATCAGCGAAGTAGGAATCTTCCGCAGGCGTTGCAGCTTTAGGAACAACCACATCAGCATATGCAGCTGGTATTGTGCTGTCCGTCTGAGCCTGGGATTCAGTTTGTGCAGGTGTTTTTTCAGTAACCGGCGTTTTTTTCTGTGATTCAGATTGTGCTTCTGACGATCCCTTATTCTGCGCCAGTTCTTCCTGGGCTAATACTTCATCTACTTCAGTCTTGATACGCTGTGCAAGACTGTCTTTCGAAAAAAGGCTAATCAGACTCTTGCCCTCGAAAACGACAAGTACGATCACGATTAGCGTCAGTACATTAATAACAAGACCGTTATTCGGTTTTTTACGCCGCATCCCCGGTCTTTTCTTTTGTTCTCCCATATATAACCACCTTATTAAAAAATTGTTTGTCTTTTGCCCTACTCTATTATATAATAAATGCGATAATTGTAAATACCTTTTTGGAAAATTAAAAAATGTTAATAAGTCCATAATATTTAAAAATAAAGTGAGTAAGGAGTAGCAAATGGTTTTCAGCAGTATTTTATTCATGTTTCGATTCCTGCCGGCAGTACTTATTCTGTATTATATTGCGCCCAGGAAGATACGAAATACTATCTTATTTTTATTCAGTCTCTTTTTTTATGCCTGGGGTGAGCCTAAATATGTGTTCTTAATGCTTTTTTCCATTACCATGGATTTTACCTTCGGACAGCTGATTGGCAAATACAGGGAAAGAGGCGATCTGAAAAAGGCGAAGCAGTTTTTATTAATATCAGTTTTTGCCAATCTGGGAATTTTAGGATTTTTTAAATACGCAGATTTTATTATAGGTTCTGTAAACGGTGTTTTGGGAACCGGCATACCGCTTCTGGGAATCCCGCTTCCTATCGGGATTTCGTTTTTTACTTTCCAGACCATGTCTTATACCATTGATGTATATCGAGGAGTTACCAGGGTTCAGAAAAACTGGATCAACTATGGTACCTATGTATCTATGTTTCCACAGCTTATTGCAGGCCCGATTGTGCAGTACAAGACGATTGCAAAGCAGATGCGTGACCGCAGGGAGAACAGTGATGACTTTGTAGCTGGCATACACCGGTTCATGATTGGTGTGGGAAAGAAAGTTTTACTTGCTAATAACATAGGAAAACTTTGGGATACAATTTCTGCAATGCCTGCAGGGGATCTGCCTGTGGCTACAGCCTGGCTTGGAATACTGGCTTATACCTTCCAGATCTATTATGATTTTTCCGGATATTCGGATATGGCTATCGGTCTTGGTAAAATGTTTGGATTTCATTTCCTGGAGAACTTTAACTATCCATATGTGTCTAAGAGTATTACGGAATTCTGGAGAAGATGGCATATTTCCCTCAGCTCCTGGTTTCGGGAATACGTCTATATACCTCTTGGAGGCAACCGTAAGGGTGCGTTAAAGCAGGTGCGCAATATCCTGGTGGTATGGCTGCTTACCGGAATCTGGCATGGCGCCAGCTGGAACTTTGTCATGTGGGGCGTATATTACGGTCTGCTGCTGCTTATTGAGAAGTTCGTGTTAGGAAGATTTTTAGAAAAGCTGCCGGGCGTGATAAGGATTTTATACTCCATGTTCTTTGTTATGATTGGCTGGGTAATCTTTGCATTTGATGATCTGAAAAAAGGTTTTTCCTACATAGGAGCTTTGTTTGGCGGTCATGGACAGGCGTTATTTAACCAGGAGAGTATTTATCTGCTGTATAATAATGGGGTTTTGCTCGTGCTTCTGATTCTGGGGGCTACGATGTTACCTAAACTGACAGCGGAGAAATGGCTTGGATGCCTGAAGAACAGGCAGTGGGTATGTGTGTTGTTAAAAAGTGTCTTTTATGTGGGGATATTTATCATATCCGTGGCATATCTGGTGGATGCAACCTATAACCCATTCTTGTATTTCAGGTTCTAGTGCAGTACCGCAGACCCGTCTGCGGTATGCAGGAGTATAAGGTTGAAAGAAAATTATGATGCAGAAAGGAAGCCACGATGTAATTCTTTCAACCGTTTTATTGCGGCAGTATTGCAGGTCTGCCTGCAATGGGTATAAATATGAGCAAAAAACAAAATTGGACAATTATTATAATATTTTTAATTCTGATATTCGGCTTCACTATAGCGACTATGCTGAAGCCGGACACGGGATTTTCGGAAAAAGAAAACAGGGAACTGGCACAGAACCCGGAGGTCTCCCCGGAACGCATTTTTAATGGAAGCTATACAAAAGATTATGAAAAATACCTGACCGACCAGTTTGTGCTGCGGGATGCCTGGATTGGATTGAAGACCCAGGTGGAACGGGGGACATTTAAACAGGAGATCAATGATATTTATTTTGCAAAAGATGGGTATCTCATTGAAAAGCACACCGGAAGCTTTACAACGGATACGGCGCTTCGGAATATCCAGGCGCTGAAAGGATTTATGGAAACAGCGGTGCAAAAATTCGGACCCGGTCATGTAAAAGCCATGATTGTCCCCAATGCTGTTGACATCCTGAGAGAAAAACTGCCGCCTTTTGCAAGTCCGGCAGAAGAAAAAGGTTATCTGGAAAAGGTGAAAGAGGCACTGCCGGGAGATACTTACTTCGACTGTGAAAAGGTCTTAAGGGAGCATAAGGACGAGGAGATCTATTACCGCACGGACCACCACTGGAAAACCCTGGCGGCATTTTACATGTATGAGGCATGGGCTTCGGAAATTGGGATTACGCCTCTGTCTAAAGATGATTACCGGGTGGAAACACTTACAAAGGATTTCCTGGGAACCATCGAATCAAAGGTGAACTGCCGGGTGCAGAGCGATTCCATCGAAGCATTTATCCCGAAAAAAGAAGTTCCCTATGTGCTAAATTATAATCATTCACAGGAGATACGCAGAGATCTGTATGATCGGTCCTTTTTGGATAAAAAGGATAAGTATGCGGTATTCTTCGGAGGGAACCAGCCGGTTATAGAAGCCAATACGGAGTCTAAGAGCGACAGGAAACTGCTGGTGATCAAGGATTCCTATGCACATTGTTTTGTGCCGTTTGCGTTTCCGGATTTTTCAGAAGTGGATATGATAGACCTCAGGTATTTTAATGAAAGCCTTAAGGACTATATGAATGCAAGAAATTATACGGATGTTTTATTCTTATACAATGCTTCCGGGTTTGCGGAAGATCCAAGTGTAATGAAATTAGGAAACTGATAAATATAAATCAATGATTCACACAAAGATAAGATAAAATAAAAATAATGATAAAAAATCAAATCGAGGAGGTAATGACTATGAAAATGGGGATTTTAGGAGCAGGAAATATTGGAGGTGCAATGGCAAGAACCATAGCGGGTATGGACAAAGTAGAAGCATATGCCGTGGGAGCCAGAGATTTTGCAAGAGCAGAAGCATTTGCCGCTCAGTATCATTTTACAAAAGCTTTCGGGTCATATGAAGAAATGCTTTCGGATCCGGAGCTGGAACTGGTATATGTGGCAACGCCCCATTCCCACCACTACGAACACGTGAAGCTCTGCCTGGAGCATGGGAAGCATGTATTGTGTGAAAAAGCATTCACCGTGAATGCAAAACAGGCTGTGGAATTATTTGAAATGGCTAAGAGCAAAAACCTGCTTTTAACGGAGGCGATCTGGACGCGTTATATGCCAATGCGCAAAACCCTGGATGAGATTGCTGCCAGCGGGGTGATCGGGGAAATAACATCCCTTACGGCAAATCTGGGATATGTGGTAGGACATCTGCCCAGAATGCAGGAGCCTGGTCTTGCGGGAGGTGCTTTGTTGGATCTGGGTGTTTATCCCATTAATTTTGCTTCCATGGTATTTGGGGATAAGATCAGAGAAGTATCTTCTTCAGCGGTTTTGACAGAGTCAAAAGTGGATGCGGTAAACAGCATTACCCTGATCTATGAAGACGGGAAAATGGCTCAGCTTCACAGCAATATGATGGTGGCAACTGACAGACGCGGTATGATTTACGGTGATAAAGGGTATATTGAAGTACAGAACATTAATAACTGCGAGGGAATCCGTGTATTTGACACCAATCACAAGCTGATTGCCGAATATGAGACACCAAAGCAGATTACCGGTTATGAATATGAAGTGGAAGCATGTATGGAAGCCATGGCGAAAGGGGAACTGGAATGCCCACAGATGCCTCATAAGGAATCCATACGTATCATGGAACTAATGGACAGCCTCCGTGCACAGTGGGGCGTGAAATATCCAAACGAATAAGGAGGTTGCAAAATGAGTTGCGCAGATAAAATATTTATAGATATGTGTCAGGACATTATTGATAACGGAGTCAGCACCGAAGGAGAAAAAGTCCGCCCTCACTGGGAGGATGGGACTTCTGCATATACCATCAAAAGATTTGGCGTAGTAAACCGTTACGACCTGCGAAAGGAATTCCCGGCACTTACCCTGAGAAGAACAGGACTGAAAAGTGCATTTGATGAACTGCTTTGGATCTGGCAGAAAAAGTCCAATAATATTCATGACCTGAACAGCCATATCTGGGACAGCTGGGCGGACGAAGATGGTTCCATCGGGAAAGCCTACGGATATCAGATGAGTGTGAAACACCAGTACCGGGAAGGTATGATGGATCAGGTGGACCGGGTTATTTATGACTTGAAAAACAATCCCTACAGCCGCAGGATTATGACTAACATCTATGTACATGCAGACCTGCACGAGATGAATCTCTATCCCTGTGCTTACAGCATGACATTTAATGTGACGAAAGAAAAAAATGAAGACAGGCTGACCTTAAATGCCATCTTAAATCAGCGCTCACAGGATGTACTTGCCGCAAATAACTGGAATGTATGCCAGTATGCACTTCTGGTTCATATGATGGCGCAGGTATGCGATATGAATGTGGGAGAGTTTGTCCACGTAATCGCAGACGCACATATTTATGACAGGCATATCCCGGTGATCAAAGAGCTGATACAGCGTGAGACTTTTGAAGCTCCGAAAGTATGGCTGAATCCGGAAGTTATGGATTTCTATGCATTTACGGTTGATGATCTCCATGTGGAAAATTATGTGACTGGACCGCAGATTAAGAATATACCCATTGCGATTTAATGGAATTTTGCCGTATAGAAGAGCGGCACAGGAGGCTGGATATGAATTTTATAGTAGCAGTAGATAAAAACTGGGGAATTGGAAATGACAATAAGCTTCTGGTGAGCATACCGGCAGATATGAAATTTTTCCGTCAGACAACTACAGGGAAAGTAGTTGTCATGGGCAGAAAGACGCTGGAAAGTTTTCCAAACGGTCTGCCCCTTAAAAACAGGACGAATATTGTGCTGACAGGCAACCAGGATTATAAAGTGAAGGATGCCATCGTTGTTCACAGCATGGAGGAACTTCTGGAGGAATTGAAGAAATACGAAAGCGATGATATCTATGTTATTGGCGGAGACAGCGTGTACCATCAGATGCTTCCTTACTGCAGTGTGGGGCATGTAACGAGAATTGACCATGAATATGCAGCCGATACACGATTCCCGGATCTGGATAAAATGGAAGAATGGGAAGTGACGGGTGAAAGTGAGGAACAGACTTATTTTGACCTTGAATATACTTTTGTAAGGTATGAGCGCAAACAGTGACCACATTCATGCATTAAATGAAGAAATTTACGTCTCTGTCTTGACAAGCTGTAAGAAAAGTAGAATAATGGGAAGAAAAATAATATAAAAAAGCTTTCAGGGAAGGATGAGAAAAATGTTAGATATCAAAATCGAGAAAACTATGAATCCGAAACCAATTCCAGGACCGGAAAATCCGTTGGTATTTGGTACCATTTTTACAGATCATATGTATGTAATGGAATATAGTACAGAAAAGGGATGGCATGATCCTGCGATTATGCCCTATCAGCCTATTACATTGGATCCATCCGCTATGGTGTTTCATTATGGACAGGAGATGTTTGAGGGCTTAAAAGCTTATAAAACGGAAGATGGCAGAATCCTGTTATTCCGCCCGGATAAAAATGCAGAAAGAGCTGTTAACTCGAACAGAAGACTGATGATTCCAGAGATTCCGGTAGAGGACTTCATTAACGGAGTGAAGACACTGGTAGAATTAGATCAGGCATGGATTCCTACAAAAGAAGGGACATCCCTTTATGTCAGACCATTTGTAATTGCAACAGATCCTTTCCTGGGAGTGCGTCCGTCTAATACATACAAATTCATTATTATTTTATCACCGGTAGGAGCTTATTATCCGGAAGGGCTGAATCCGGTTAAGATCTGGATTGAAGATGAGTATGTAAGAGCAGTTCGCGGCGGTATCGGGGAAGCCAAAGCCGGCGGTAATTACGTAGCGTCTATGGCGGCACAGGTAAAGGCGCATGAAGAGGGATATTCCCAGGTGCTCTGGTTAGATGGAGTTGAAAGAAAGTATATTGAAGAAGTAGGAGCTATGAATATCTTCTTTAAGATAAACGGAAAAGTTGTAACACCGGTATTAAACGGAAGCATCCTTCCTGGTGTAACCAGAAATACCTGTATCGAACTCTGCAAAGAGTGGGGACTTCCGGTGGAAGAAAGAAGAATCAGTGTGGATGAACTGGAAGAAGCAGCGAGAACCGGTGCATTAGAAGAAGTATGGGGGACCGGAACTGCAGCGGTTATTTCTCCGGTAGGCCATCTGCGTTATGTGAATGACGTATTCCAGATTGGAGACGGCGGAATTGGTGAGATCAGCCAGAAGCTGTATGATACCGTAACCGGAATCCAGTTAGGTAAAATCCAGGATACTCATGGCTGGACAATGGAAGTTGGCAGCAAGTAATTGTAACACCTGCTTTCAGATCAGCCTATAATGAAAAAGCGTACAGACAAAGGAGATAACGGCTTAACAGCCTGGTTCCTGTATCTGTACGCTTTTGTGCTGCATTTATACCATTTCCCTGGATTTATAGATCCGGAGGGAAAAAAACATGGATATTCCTACCGTGGCTGTTATGATCACAATTACCAGAACATATTTGTATAAATCCGGAAATGCCGACAGTTCTTTGGGGTTGAAAGACTGGAACAGCAAGGTGATCTCCCTGGGAAACAGTGCGGCTAACAGTATCATTCCGGTAAGTATAAATTTTGTCTTAGCATAACCAAACTTATATTGAATGGGAATGTAAATGGATAATGGTATCAGTGCAATTGCCGTCACCAGAAAGCAATGAAACAGACTGACCGGTGCAGTCCCAAGAATCAGTGATATAGTCTGGTACAGGATGATACAGCATATAAGAGGCAGCATCAGGAAAATGTAACGGGCTGCTACCAGATCACATCTCAGATAAGGGGCAGAACACAAAAGGGACTCAGCCTTTTCAAATTTAGACTCCTTAATGGATAGATTCTGGCATAAGAGCAGATAAACCATGATCACGGTGTAAAGCAATATTATTGTTCCGGGCAGTTCCGGTAGTGCGATTTGGATGCTGACCTGGATAGCGGCAGCAATTGCCAGGCTCACAATAAAATAGATGCGGATTATATAAAAGTCTTTTTTAACCAGGTGCATTAGCATGGCAGATCCTCCTTTTTCCGATCCAACATGATCCTTATCATAGTTCCCGGCGGGCAAAAATGCGGGAAGAAATCGTGATGGATATGGCATTGATTACGATGACAGCGGCTGCCATCAGGATATAAAGTATAAAATTTGGTGGCAGATTTGTGATATGGATTTTCGACAGGAGATCTAGTTTTAATATAAAAACAGTTCCAAAAGGAATCACCATAATCAGCATTATGAAAAGATATTGTATTTTTTCAAAACCGATCTGATACTCCAGCGGCTCGCAGATTCCGTACAGGATGGATAAAATCAAAAAGGATGTCAATACCGATGAAAATTGGATCTGCTTCATCTGCAGAATTGACATAACGACGAAATAAACGATACAGCAATAAAAAAATATCAGGTATAAAAACAGGTAGCGGGAAATTACCATAGCCGTTCTGCTGTAAGGAGAGGCGCACAGCAGAGGCATTACTTTATAGGCTTTATATTCAGCCTGTGATATAAAACTGGTTGTGAGCATGGGAATGAAGATGCTCAGCATGATAAACAGGGGTGCACCAGCCAGACTGGGCGTCCGCAGAACCAGAAATACAGTAAAAAATATGGTAAAACCCATCATCAGCAAAAGATTGGTTTTTACTATCAAACAATCCTTTTTCAGCAGATTCAGAATATGCAGAGTCATTATTATTCCCCTCCTTGTATGCAGCCCAGCATGATATCCTCAATTCCTGGTTTTTCTACCAGTATATCCGGTATATTCCGCCGTACTTCTGCAATATGTTTTGTAATACCGGTGAACCCAAAACGTGTTTCTTCCAAATTCAAAAACAGTTCTTTAACCGATGGTGAGAGATGTGTTCCATCGCCTTTTACCAGCCGGTATTCCTCTAAAAGCATATCTTTTTCTTCTTCAAATAAAATGTGGCCCTTGTTGATTAAAATCAGCATATCTGCGACCCGGTCCAGATCGGAAGTGATATGGGTTGAGAAAAATACGCTCTTGCCGCCTTCCTTCATATAGTCCGTTAATATTTTCATAAACTGGCTGCGGATCAGTGGGTCCAGTCCGCTGGTCGGCTCATCCATGATCAGAAGTTCCGCTTCATGGGAAAGTGCCAGCGTAAGTGCAAACTTCATATGCATGCCTTTGGACAGCGTGGAAATTTTCTGCTTTGGATTCAGGGAAAAACGGTCCATATAATCCCGGTAAGTCTTTTCGTTCCACTTGGAGTAGGCGGGTGCCAGGATGCTTTTCATCTCCGCCATGGTGAGATCTTCGTAGAAACATCCGCTGTCCAGGACTACGCCTAATCGGTTCTTAATTTCCCGGCTGTGTTTAGCCATGTCAAGTCCGAACACTTTAATATTACCGGCATCTTTATGGGCAAGACCTAAGATTGATCGGATGGTGGTTGTTTTACCGGAACCGTTGATACCGATAAATCCTGTGATGCAGTCGCCGGGAAGGGAAAAGGTTACATCTTCTAAGGCAAAGTTCTTATAATTCTTGTTTAATCCGGTTACTTCTAATACATTTTCCATGTATAAATCCTCCTGCTTATTCTTCTTCATATAGAATATCCATCATATCCATCAGTTCCTGTTTGGAAATTTCCAGGGTCTTAGCCGACAGAATCATATCCTGCATTTTCTGCTCCACCAGACGCCGTTTCGAATCCCGGAGGAGTTCCAGGTTACCGGCGGAGATAAAGGTTCCGATTCCCACCTGGCTGGTGACAAATCCTTCGGCTTCCAATTCATCGTAAACGCGGCGTATGGTAAGGACGCTTACCTTTAAGTCATTGGCAAACCCCCGGATTGAGGGCAGGGCATCACCTTCTTTTAATTCGCCTTTAAATATGGCGTCTTTGAGCTGTTCTTCTATTTGCTGGTACAGAGGTTTGTCTGTAGTGTTGGAGATTAATATTTTCATAGGGATCGACCGCTTTCTATGTGTAGTGTGTATGTATATAATACACACTATACACTTGCAGCACGGGTTTGTCAAGCGTGATTGTAAGAGAAATATTAATATGCATAAAATATATTTAATATTATAATAATTGTGAAAAAATCACATTTTTATTGACATAATATTTAAAAATGTTATATTATAAGTATTGAGGAGGTGACATGATATGTTGATTCAATTTACACTTAAAAATTTTCTGTCTTTTAAGGATGAAACAATTTTGGATATGACGGCAATTAGTGCCTATAAGGAGCATGAGTACAATCTCATGGATATTGGCACAAAAGAAAAGTACCTTAGGGTAGCAGCTATATATGGTGCAAATGCAAGTGGAAAGTCTAATCTGTACTTCTCATTTAAGACATTCCAGAGAATAATTTTAGAATCTTTGAATAATGTGGCAAATGAAGAATTGAACGCAATAGAAAGATATTATCTGCCTTTTTTATTTGATAGTGAAAAAAATAATACAGAATTTGAGATTATTATTAATGTAAATAGTTTTGAATACAAATATGGTTTTGAATATAATGATAAAAAAATTGTGAATGAATGGATGTATAAAAAGAATATTGAAACAAATAGAAATACTATTATTTTTGAAAGAAATCATACTGGTCTGATTCAATTTGGTGCATCTGTAAGAAAAGAATGCATACAATATGGAGAACAAATACCGAAAGAAACTTTAATATTATCTTTTTTCAATAAATTAAAACTTAAAACAAAAGTATATAATGAGGTCTATAACGGAATTATGGATACCTTTGCACTGGATACAGATTTTTATGAAAAATCAGTTATATTAGATAAAATATTACCTAAAATTATTGATTCAGATAAAGAGAATCTCTTAAAATTTTTGATGGCAATTGACACAGGGATCAAAGATATCGGGTATAAAGTTGATAACGGAGAAAAAAGATTTTTTACCAGACATGATGATGCAGAAGAAAATCATTATAACCTTCCGTTATATAATGAATCAAAGGGTACAATTAAAAGTATTGCGATCTATACCCATGCGGTGTTGGCTGTTGAAAAAAATGGTTGCTTATTTATTGATGAGTTAAATGCAAAACTGCATCCTTTACTGTTAAAGTTTATTATTGATTTATTTTATAATCAGTCATCACAAGCACAATTAATATATACAACTCATGATACTACTTTATTGGATAAAAAGTTTTTCAGGCGGGATCAAATTTGGTTTGTACAGAAAGATTACATGGGGCATTCAGAATTAAGTGCATTGTCTGATTTTAAGGTGAGATCAGATGCGTCGTTTGAGAAAGATTATTTAGCTGGAGTGTATGGTGGCATACCGCTTCTTAAGGAATTTAGCCTGAGAGAAGGTGAGTAGATGGGGAGTGATGATCTTTTTAAGAAAAAGAGAGAAGAGCGTAAAAAAAGAAATTATGGTTATAAACAACCAAGAGCAAATTCATTTCTGATAGTTACGGAGGGGGCGAGAACAGAGCCCTTATATTTTAAAGAAATGCAAATGCGAATAAAGAATAAAATGGGTGGCAGTATAGATATTTATGAAATGCCAATCATAGATATAAGTGGAGAAGGGTGTTCAACAACTGCACTTATTGAAAAAGCTGATCAACTTGTTAGTAAGGCAAGGCTGATATATCAAAATGTTTGGATCGTATTTGATAAAGATGATTTCGGTGACTTTGATAGTGCTATAAAAGAAGGAGAAAGCAGGGGGTATCATATTGCATGGAGTAACCAATCTTTTGAATACTGGCTTTTCCTCCATTTTGAATACAGTGACTCCGCATTGCACCGAAATGAATGGAATGATAAATTAACAGGATTATTTAAAAAGTTCGGATTAGGAAAAGAAGAATATCATAAAAATAATGAACAAATATATCAGATGGTTGATAGTTATGGAGGTGTTGATCTTGCTATTAAAAATGCCAAGCGCAGAATGAGCGGTTTTAATCAGAGTAATTGCAAACCATCAGAGTATGATCCAGGTACTACAGTACACTTATTAGTTGAGGATCTAAAGAAATTTTTAGATGAATAAGACTCACATTCCTTTATGTTTGGGATGTGAGTCCTTTTTTTATTAAAAGATGGCTGTTTTTTTATGCAAAAGCAATTATGCCCGGTATCAGATCCAAAATGGTTAAAAATGCAAAGTTTTCAACAATAGATAACCAGAAACAATATTTAGAAAATGCTAAAATATTATAATAATACAGCGACATGAACTATATATAGTCAAGTTGCACAAAAAGGAGGTAAAGTGAGATGAAAGAAAGTGGAAAAAGAAGACGCCGGCTATCATCGGCGGCAGCAATCTGTCTGGCAGCAGCTATGGTAGTAACCAATATGCAGACGGCAGTGGCTTTTGCAGCGGAAATTAGTGGTGGGACCGCTGAATCAGAGACAGATAGTATGGGAGAACAAAGGGAAAAGGAATCTGTCCTGGAATCAGAACAGGAATCGGAACAGGAATCAGAACAGGAAACAGAAGTAATTCATCAAGTGGATTCAATGCAGGCAGGGAATACGGGGAGATTTTTGTTTGGAACAAAGGCAGACAATGGAGTAACCAGTAAAAACCTATATTCGGACGAGACAGGATTTGGATTTTCAGACCTTACATATCCGGAAGCAGCGCCAGGCTGGCAGGGGAATGTGTATTACCCAAGAAATGCATTCCTAACGACAGGGAGTGCTGCTTACATTACGGATCAGGAATCCTGCCTGCAGATTGCAAGCCAGGTGTGGACTGAGACAGAACATACCGGATACGGTGTTTATACATATGAAAATACTTCTACTTTGGATTTAAAACTGGAAGCGAAGGATTATGATATCACAGTGGAACTGGTAAATCCTACAGAGATGGATTATACCGCACGTCTGGAAGCTGAGGATATTACGAAAGCAACTGGTGTTACAGTAGAGGCAGGCAGCAGAAAGACGGTAACCTTTCATACCTGTCTCGTTGACGGGATACTGAATCTGAAGTTCTTAGCCGAGAACAAAGCGGTTTCGGAAAATGAGGCAGCAGAGCAGTCTGTGTATATAGAAAGTATGGAGATTGCGGCATCCCCGGAAAAATCTGCAGGAGAAAAACCTACCATATTCCTGGCATCGGATTCTACGGTGCAGACTTATGAGGATTACTATGATCCCCAGACAGGATGGGGAGAGGCACTGCATAATTTCATTGGAAATTATATCGGCGAAGGACCTTGTGAAGACTGCAATTACAATCAGTCCAGAAGCTATGAAACGGATCAGGTGATCATAGAGAACAGAGCAATTGGAGGAAGAAGTTCCAGATCTTTTATCGAAGAAGGAAAGCTGGACGACCTTTTGGAGGACGTAAAGCCCGGGGATTATCTGCTTGTTCAGTGGGGGCACAATGATGCAACTTCTTCCAGACCCAACCGTTATGTTTCTCCGGAGGATTTTGGAAAATGGATCAAATATTATATTGACGGTGCAAAACAAAGAGGAGCTGCCTGCATTCTGGTAACTCCGGCAGCGCGGTACAGTTATAATGCAGATGGTACATTTAATGAAAATTTCAAAGCATATGGAGATGTCATGAGAACCATAGCAGCACAGGAAAATATTCCGTTAGCGGACTTAAGTGCGGCATCCATAGCATTGTGCGAAAGCTTTGGGATTGAAGGGGCAAAATCTCTGTTTCTCTGGGTGGAACCGGGGGAATATGAAGGAGCCTATGCAGGGGGAGCAACAGACAGCACCCATTTACAGTATTATGGGGCGTATAAGTTTGCCCAGTGTGTAGCTGCAGAGATTGCGGGAATGCCTCAGAACGTGGACCCGTTGATCAGCCGTCTGCAGTCATTTATTAATTTGAAGGAATCAGCCGATGTTCCCCAGGCAGTTACGGGATTAATGCCAGTTACCGCAGGGGCTTCCAGTGTATCCATGCAATGGGATGCCTCCCAGGGAGCTGAGATGTATTATATTTTCCGGGAAGAACTGACAGAGGGGGCATCTGGGGAAACAGTGGACTTTACAAATGCAGAAAAGTATTCCGTTACTGCGGGAACCAGATATACGGATAACGGGTGCGCAGGCGGCAAAACTTATGTATATGCCGTATGCGGCTACAATGAGAAAGGCCTGGGGGAACTGTCTGAAAAGATAACGGTCACAACAAAGTCCGCCCAGTATAAATATGATTTTAACTATAACAATTCACCTACGATGGAGGGATGGACCGGTGTAAACCAGAACCAGGAATATACAAAAGAAGCCGGATACGGATGGTTAAAGGCTCCCAATAATGGACGCAACCGCTCCGGCAACGAAAATGCCGATTCTTCGGCAATGGCGGATGATTTCAACCTGGGAGCAGGAGAATTTGCCGTAGATCTTCCAAATGGTGATTATGAGATTAAGGTTTATGCAGGTGATCTGCTTCCAGGAACGTCCACAATCAAGGCATCTTATATGGCTGAGGGAAAAGCCGCGGGAGGAATATCCACCAAGCAGTCACTGGCGAGCATGGCAGCGTCTGTGCGGGTTACGGATGGGCAGCTCAACTTAACCGTTGGAGGATCTAATCCCTATATCAACGGTCTTGAAATAACACCGGTATTATTAGCACCATCCGGTTTGAATTATTCTGAAATGAGTTTTGAAGGGAATTCTGCTTCATTTCTCATTGGCTTTACCGGAGTGGGAGAGGCAGCGGCGTACCGGATCTACCGGAAGGGGCAGGCGGATGAAGGGTTTGCTGTAGTGAAATCTTTCACGGCAGAGGAGTATCAGGCGGATGAATTGTCCTGCCGATCCATGAAAGCATCCATGGGAGAAACGTATCAGTACTATATGACTGCAGTTACAGCGGATGGAACAGAATCTGCGCCGGGCAACGTGATTGAAATAGACATGCTGGATCCGGGAGTGGAAAAACCGGCGCCTCCCGCAAATGTAAAATGTGACAGCGCTAAAAACGGGGAGATGATACTCTCCTGGGACAGTACCGATACGGCTTTTAAATATATGGTTTATCGCTCAGATAAGGCGGAAGGTGATAAAGGCTTTAAAGAGTTTATAAAAGTAGCAGAGACTCAGGTACCCGGTTTTACAGATACCGGAGACGACCTGACGGCAAATATTTCCTATTACTATAAAATAAAGGCAGTGAATGCAGGCGGTGCAGGGGATTTCTCGGAGGTGTGTAAGACAGATGTGACCACAGAATTGATGGCTTCCCCAGGGGAGACACTGACCGACCGGGGCGTAATTGCGGTCAATCTGGCGGGAGCAGACGGAGGAGAATCCGTTGTGACTGCTGCTGATGCATCCGGAAAAGAATATACAAGCGGCGTCTATCTGAGCTGGCGGTCATTTGAAAAAGACCCAAAAGGAACCACATTTGATATTTACAGAAATGAAACAAAGATAGCAGAAAATCTCGCTGTTACCAATCTGGTGGATGAGGGAGGCAGGGCTTCTGACATTTACCGGGTAGAAGGATCTTCTGATGTGGAGCTTGGAATAAAGGTACTGGACACTGCAGTATGGCAGGATAAATATCTGGAATTAAAGCTTTACAGCCCGGCTGATCAGACAATGCCGGATGGGACTGCCTGTACTTATGCGGCAAATGATATGTCCGTAGGAGATCTGGACGGGGATGGACAGCTGGAATTAGTTGTAAAATGGTATCCTTCCAATGCCCAGGATAATTCGGCAAAAGGATATACGGGAACTACATTCCTGGATGGATATGATGTTAATTTTGCAACCGGGGAAGTGTCTCTGCTGTGGAGAATCGATATGGGAGTCAATATCCGTTCCGGTGCTCATTACACACAGTTCCAGGTATGGGATTTTGACGGGGATGGAAAAGCCGAGATTGCAGTGAAGACAGCCGATGGAACGACTTCTTATCAAAGTACAGACGGTACGGATGCGGGACTTGTAGAAGTGGCATATACAGGTGCCTGCAATGCAGCTTCTCTTCCTGTGGATCAAATAAGTGAAGAGCATGATTATCGAAACGCAGCCGGATATATTCTGGAGGGGCCGGAGTATTTTTCTATGTTCAACTGTGATGATGCGTCTCTGATTGATACGGTGGACTATGAACCGGGAAGAGGAAATGTAAATGCCTGGGGGGATGGATACGGCAACCGCGTAGACCGGTTCCTTTCAGCAGTGGCATATTTAAACGGAACCACGCCAAGTGCTGTGTTCTGCCGGGGTTATTATACGAGAACCTGCCTCACTGCTTATTATCTGGCAGATACGGACGGAGACGGAGCAGGGGATAAAATTCAGACCTACTGGAAATTTGACACCAATGAAGCAGGAAGCCAGTATGAGGCGCAGGGAAATCATGGCTTAAGTGTGAACGATATCGACAACGACGGAAAGGATGAGATCATCTATGGATCGCTGGTCATAGACCACAATGGAACTGTAAAGTATTCTACGAACCAGGGACATGGAGATGCCATGCATGTATCCGACTGGGTAAACTGGAATGAGGGGCTGGAAGTGATGGCTGTCCATGAACATGACGATGCTTCTTACCATGTGGAAATACATGATGCTGAGACTGGTAAAATTTTGATGGGATATCATGTTGGACGGGATACCGGAAGAGGAGTAGCGGCTGATATTGATCCTACCGCATCCGGAGCGGAGTTCTGGTCAATTGCATCTCCTGATTCATCTGCTGAAGAAGAGCCGTCCTGGGATTCCAGGAATGGCGGCGTATATTCCACGATGTCAACTTTGGAAAATTTAATTACGTTGTCCGGGAAGTCTCCGGCATCCAATGCAAGCATTTTCTGGGACGGAGATCTGTTAAGTGAAATTCAGGATCACAGATTTGACAGCGATGCATATAAACCCCTTGCCGTAAACCTGGCTAAATGGGACTATGAGAACAATCAGGAAGTGACGCTGTTTGATTCAACTGAAATTCTGTCAAACAACGGGACCAAAGGAAATACCGGTTTGACTGCGGATATCTTAGGCGACTGGAGGGAAGAAATCATCTCCCGCAGCAGCAGCGGCCAGAACAAAATCCGCATCTATGCATCTACCATTCAGACAGATTATGTAGTACCGTGCCTCCTGGAAAACAGGGCATACAGACAGGGCGTGGCATGGCAGAATGTAGCGTACAACCAGCCGGCGAATTTAAGCTATCTCTTATCGGAAGGATTGATCACAGCGCAGTTAACGGCACAGGAGGACAGGAGCTTATCCGATTCCTTAACGTTTACCTTTACGCCTGCAAGTGATGGTGTCTATGGACATGAAATTACGGCTTATGAAATCTACAGATCCGAAGATGGCAAATCATACAGTCTCATTGATACTTTACCGGCAGACAATAAACAGGAAGCCTATACGTATACCGATCATAAATTGGAAGCAGATACCGTCTATTATTATAAAACGGCAGCAGTCGTGGATGGAAAAAATTCTTATGGGTCAAAGCCGGTTGAAATGAAAACAAAAAGAAAAGCTTCTGAAGTCCTATACAGGTTTGATTTTGGGATTACCAGTGACAAGACAGCCCAAGGATGGATCGGGATCACCGTAAATGGAAAAGGAGGCAGCAGGACCAACGATGAGCTTGGGATTACTTATTCCAAAGAAAAAAAATTCGGCTTTGCTGATGGGGCAGCAATTATTACAGGGCGTTCAGAGGACTATACTTATAACAAGGGGGGAATTACGGCAGACGTCTATCAGGACTTTGCTTTGCCGGATGGCAATACTTTCTGTGCAGATGTGCCAAACGGAAGCTACCAGGTGGAGATTGTGGGCGGTTCGGTATATAAAAGTACGGTAAAAGGGAATCTGGAAGGAACTGTGGCAGTAAAGGTGGAAAGCGGTGCCAACAGCTATGCAGTCGGGACTTACGAAGTAGAAGTTACAGATGGCCAGTTAAATTTTAACTGTGCCCCAAATTCCATATCCAGATTGGATGCTATGATTATTACCAGAATTGAAAAATAGTTATATACAAAAACAGAAAAAAACTATACAAAACGGGGCTGTCAATCAGACAGTCCCATTTGTATGATCAATGAAATCTGCACCCAATGACGAGGCAAAAGGACTGCGTACCGCCAGGAGTCAAAACCCCTGGATTCAGATAAAAAATCACATCCACCCCGTATATTCCAAAACCGACTGGTTTTTCAGAACCGACATCTTCTTGCGCCATTCTTTCGGTGAGATACCCAGGAGTGCGGAAAAATGTCTGTTAAAGCTGGAAATAGAATGAAATCCCACCCGTTCTGAAATAGTAAGGACGGAATACTCCGTGGTACGCAGCATGGAACTGGCTTTTAATATGCGTGTGGTATTGATAAATTCAAGCGGGCTGGTATCCATAATCCCATGAAAGAGCCTGCGAAAGTGCGTGGGGCTTAAATGGCACAGATCCGCCAGATAATCTATGGAGAAGGAATGCATGTAGTTGGTCTTAATATAGTCCAGGGCTGGGGCAATTACCAGTGTATTTTCCGGTGCCTGGTATGCCTGGGAAAAGGCGGAATCAGAACGCAGGCGCATCAGCTCTGTGATCAGGGAAACAAATAATCCCCGGACACTGACCTGGTAGTTCATTTTCTTTTCCTGCATTTCCGTAACCATCCGGTGGACGAGGTCATAAATAAAAGGATATTCGGCTTTGGGCATAATTCTGCGGAAATTGTGGATCAGGTCGATTAAGATCTGGGAATGGGGAAGTGCGTCGATAGGAAAAAACGGATGTAAGAATTCTTCCACATCTACAAAGAGATAAGACCACCTGCTGGCAGTTCCGGGAGAGCTGTATGTAGTGTGGGGGATATCGCACGCCACAATGGTGACATCATCGGCATGAAAGGAAAATGGCGTGTCTTCAAATTCCATGGTTCCGCTTTCGGAGTGGCACAGACCGATCTCCAGGCAGTTATGGAAATGAAGCCGCCCGGATTTAATATCTGAGATATGCCAGCGGTCACCCGTAAGCAGCAGAATTGGAAAGTTTTCCGGCAGTTCATAGTTACGGTATTCAATAATCGATTTCGCTTGCTTAGACATTTTGCACACTCCTGTTCCTTATAATTAAAAACTATTATACATTATAACTATTTGATATTTCAACCATAATTTTAAAGGAAAATTCTTCTTAGATTTATTAAGTTGTGAAAAAATATGATTTTAAATGGTAATTATGAAATTAGTTATAGAAAAAAGAAAGGTATAAAAAGTTATTCTAAATAAGTTTAGACAAAAGTAGACAAAATTTTCATATAAATGGTTGAAAATGCATAGATTTAGCATCCGTATGCTGAGAAGCGCTATTTGATCTTTTGTATAATTAAAGCCATGTAGAGAAGAAAAAGTTGTGAATAGGAGAGTGAGTAAAATGAGTGTGGCGGCAAAGCAGAGGAATCGGAACCCGGGAGGTACCGTACCCGGAAAGAAATACGGAATAGGTTACTATCTTAAGAAAGACTGGCAGTTATATCTGCTCATGTTATTACCGATGCTATTTATTCTGATCTTTAAATTTGGTTCGTATTTCGGATTGTTTATTGCATTTAAAGATTACAAGGTTGCAAAAGGATTTTCGGGCAGCGAATGGGTTGGCTGGGAAGTGTTTCAGAAAATATTTGCCAAGAGAGATTTTGGAAAAGCGGTGTTTAATACGCTGTATCTGAACATTCTGGATCTGATCTTTGGCTTTCCAATGCCGATCATACTGGCTTTGATTTTAAATGAAATTCGAAATAAGTATTTTAAAAAGGTAACCCAGACGTTATTATATCTGCCCCATTTTTTATCCTGGATTATTATCGGAGCGGTGGGATACCAGCTATTCAGTCTGAACAGCGGTGTCATAAATACTATTTTAGAAAATGTCGGTGCGCACAGGATTCCTTTCTTACAGGAAGACACCCAGTGGCTCATTACCTATATTGCCATTGGTGTATGGCAGTCCATGGGATGGGGAACGATTATCTACCTGGCGTCGATTACCAGTGTCAGCCCGGAATTATATGAGGCGGCAAGAGTGGATGGAGCGGGGCGGTTTAAACAGTGCCTTCACGTTACCCTTCCTTGTATCCGGGGAACCATTGTAACCCTTTTAATTATGAATCTGGGTAAGGTAATGGGAGGTTCTTTTGAACGTATTTTCGCAATGAGCAATGCTAAAGTAACAGAATACACTACAACAATTCCGGTGCTGGTGTACCGGTGGGGTATTGAAAATAATAAATTCAGTGAAGCTACGGCGCTTGGGCTGTTCCAGTCGGTAATCGGACTTCTGCTGGTTCTGGGAGCAGATTTTATCGCAAAACGCCTGGGTGAAGACGGATTAATTTAAAGGAGGTTAGTTTATGAGTCAGACAGCAGCAGTCCTGCCCCGCAAAAGGCAGGGACTTAAAACAAAGGTTTCAAATATCACCTGGAATACGATATTTTATATCATTTTAACCATATCTTCATTAACCTGTGTATTACCCTTTTTACATATATTTGCAAAATCCATCAGTGCGGAGGCATACGTATCGGCAAACAAAATATTTTTGCTTCCCAAAGGAATCAATCTGAATGCATATGCTAAAGTATTTGCTGATTCATCGATTATCCGGTCACTGTTTGTATCCGTAGTGGTTACGGTCACTTTTACCGTCATCGGTATGTTTTTGACCATCTGCGCTGCATATGCCCTGACCAGAAAGGAACTGAAGGGAAGAAAGGTAATGAGTTTCCTGTGCATGTTCACTATGTATTTTGCAGGTGGTACCATTCCGGAATACCTGCTAATGAATAACCTTCATATGCTGGACACCTGGTGGTGTATGATTTTGCCGCTGTCCTTCTCGGCTTATAATCTGCTGATTATGAAGAATTTCTTTCAGTCCTCCATTCCGGACAGTCTGGTGGAATCGGCAGTTCTGGATGGCGCTGGACATATGAGGATACTCTGGAGCATCGTTGTACCGCTGTCAAAACCCATTAATGCCACGATTGCACTGTTCTATGCAGTGGGAAGATGGAATGCCTATCAGGATGCACTTTTCTATATTAAACAGAGAACGGATTTAAGGCCGCTGCAGTTAAAATTGTATTATCTTATTGTATCTGCATCCGAGTCATTTAAATCAGAAGGCGGATCTACCGGATTAATGACCAATCCGGAGGTGCTGCAGGCGGCATGTATTATGTTTGCAACGATTCCTATTATCTGCATCTATCCATTTGTACAGAAGTATTTTGTACAGGGAACGATGATCGGAGCCGTAAAAGGTTAGTTCATTGAGGAAAACTCGATTACTATAGAAACTGTTAACTATGAAAAACCAGGAGGAATGAGTATGAAAAGAAAATTGCAGAAAGCAGCAGCGCTTACGCTGGCGGGAACTATGATATTAGGAGCTGTTACCGGGTGTGGAGGAGATAAGACAGCAACCACCGAAGCAAAGAAAGATCAGAAAACCGAAGCCGGTTCCAAAGAGGCGGATACAAATAAAGATACCGCAAATGGATCGGATAACGGAACGGGTAAAGGATCGGAAAATGGTTCAGAATCAGGTTCTGAGGCTGCAAAAGGTGACTATACGGATTATTCCAAAGGATTTTCCGAGAAAATAACGATTAAAATTCCGGTCTATGACAGAGGATTTGAGGGCTGGGATCCTACGAATAACTATTATACTAAATGGATTCAGTCCGAATTTGGGGACAAATATAATGTAGAGGTGCAGTATGTGGCAATCGGACGGACAACGGAAGTGACCGACTATATGCAGATGATAGCCGCAGGCAGTGCACCGGATATTATTTTCCACTATGATATGCCCCAGGCGGTGAGCTATTACAATGAAGGGGCAATGCAGCCGCTGGATCTTCAGGAAATTGCTTATTACGCGCCCGCCTATTCCGAAAAATTAGGAGATACCATCCGGGACTACGGTGAAATGAACGGCGAAAATATATTCTTCTTCGCAGATAGAGATGCGATCTACTACAACTGGGTAACCCTCATCCGGCAGGACTGGCTGGATCAGGTCAAGATGGAGATGCCAACAAACCGTGAGGAACTGGAGGCAGTTGCACAGGCGTGGAAAGATGCCGGACTGGGAACGCTGGGAGAACGTCTGGTAAATAAGAGCTTTACTTATGATTACGCTTTTCGCGGTCAAGAGGTTGATCAGACGGAGTTAGCCTTATATTCCGATCTGAATGTGCCGGCACTGACCTGGAAGCCCACAGAGAATTATCTTCGGACTTTGAACAAAGAATATAACGAGGGGCTTATTGATGCAGAATTTTATCTGAAAAAAGAAGAACCGGACGTAGTTGGAGATTTTGTTTCAGGCAAGACCGGAACTTATGGCTTCTATATGACCAATACTACTGACGTTATTAACAGTTTAACAACCAATGATCCAAATGCAAAAGTAGCTGTTTTAGATCCGTCAGCTTTTGCGCCAAAGGACAGCAAACCTTATTATTATGAATATCCTTCCTATGGAATGGTGATGGGAATGAATGCTAAGACAACCGATGAGCAGAGAGCCGCAATCTGGATGTTCTTAGACTGGATGATTCAGGATGATAATTTGTTCTATCTGCAAAACGGAGTGGAAGGACAGAATTATACGCTGGATGAAGATGGAATAGCAATGCCGGCAGCAGATTTTAACGGTGAGTCCAAACTTTCCAACAATAATAATAAAGATTACTGGTGTCTGGTTGCAGAGGTGGCAAGCTATGGTGATGAACAGAAAAATCTGAAAGCAAATAGGAAGACCCTTGCACCGGCAGGATATGAAGATCTGATCAGCCAGTCCTATGATTACACGAAGAAGATCGAATCTTACGGTTTAATCAATACGATTTTTACAAAACCGGTAGAGAGCTCCAGTGAGTACGCATCCGACCTGAGTGCTTTGTGGCAGGAAGTGTATGTAGATATGGTGACTTCAGCTCCCGAAGAATTTGATGAGAAATATAAGGCGGCATGTGAGGAATATCTGGATGCCGGATACCAGGAAATTCTGGATGAGAAACAGGCGTTGTTAGATGAAGGGGCATACAAATAATATAGCTCTTAGGCTGCTGCAGGAAAAGCCTGCAGCGGCCTTTTGAAAGCAGAAAGAAGGATGAATATGGCAGGATTGGTATTTGATCAGCAACAAGTAGAAGAAGTAATAGACCGGATTGTGGCACGCACCATGCGTATGGATATGCCCTGGGACTGGCCCAGCGGTGTTGCTTATTATGGAATCTGTAAAGCGTATGAAATCACAAAAAAGGAAGCATATCTGGAATTGTTAAAAGAGCGGATTGATGAGTACATAGAACTTGGAGTACCGAAATTCACGGTCAATACCTGTGCAATGGGGCATTGCCTGATTACGCTGTATGAAGCCTGCGGGGAAGAGAAATACTGGGAACTGGTGATGAAAAAGGCTGAATACCTCCGGGGTGAGGCAAGGCGGTTTGGGGACCGGGTTTTACAGCATACCGTTTCCGCAAATAACGATTTTCCGGAGCAGGCTTGGGCAGATACGCTGTTTATGGCGGCGTTTTTTCTGCTGCGGGTAGGTGTGAAGTTAAAAGATAAAGAGATCATTGAAGATGCATTGAACCAGTATTACTGGCATATTCAATACCTGCAGAACATGGATACGGGGCTTTGGTATCACGGTTATAACAATATTACCAAAGACCATATGTCAGGCTTTTACTGGGGCAGGGCAAATGCGTGGGCGGCATATACCATGTCTCAGGTAGGGAAATGCCTGCCGGAGTGTTATCTCTATCCCCAATATCTGGACATTGTGGGCTCTTTGAATGAACAGCTTTCAGCCGTAAAGTTATTGCAGACGGAAAATGGTCTGTGGAGGACAATTTTAGATGACGAAGAATCCTATGAAGAGATTTCGGCATCCTGCGGAATTGCATCAGCTATGCTGGAAAAGGGGAATCCGCTGCATCTGAAATACATCAGCAAAGCCCTTCAGGGAGTATTAGACAATATCAGTCCCGACGGCAGAGTGCTGAATGTATCCGGAGGTACGGCGGTTATGAAAGACCGGAACGGTTACCGCAATATATCCAGAAACTGGATACAGGGCTGGGGGCAGGGGCTGGCACTGGCATTTTTGACGGGGGTGTTAGACTATGAAAACTGTCGAAGTGACGGAGCCCTGTAAGAGAACAGATCATCTGCCCCGGTCATTTTCCTTTCTTCCAGGCGGCGTGACAGGGACACGGGAGGTTACCCCGGAGGATCTCTATACCAGGGAGAAGTCCTGGGGATTTGTAACAGAAGCCAACAGGCGGGCTGATCCCATGCTGCAGATTCCCGAATTAAATGCCGGGTTTGATGCCTTTTGCTGGTACCGGGACAGGGATCTGACGCGAATCGCACAGGATGCATCCGGCTGTTATGTGGATTCACCATGTATCCTAAGCCAGTTTTCTGAAAATAGTGGCAGACGGATACCTCTTACCTTCAAGGCAGATGTTCCGGGGTGGGGCAATTATAAAGTGCGGCTGAAGCTTTTTGCGGCGGTAAAAGAGGAGGAACTGCTTATTTTTCTGGGCAGAAGAAGGCTGTTTTATCGGGGAAAGCTGTCGGCAGGTGAGGAATTAGAAACAGAATTTCTGCTGAATATCTGCGATATTATTCCAAGAGGCCGCAAGATGATTTATCCGGATTACAGTGCAGAGATTACTCTTGTGGGAAATGCGCCAAGGCTGGTCAGTGCAGAGATCTGTCCGGTGCAAAGTTCCGTCCTGTATATAGCGGGGGACTCTACCGTTACGGACCAGAGCGGGGAGTACCCTTACGCACCGGGAAGCAGTTATTGCGGCTGGGGGCAGATGCTTAGCGCATTTACCGGCAGTCTGGCTGCGGTGTCCAACCATGCCCATTCCGGGCTGACCACTGAGAGTTTTCGCAGTGAAGGCCATTATCAGATCATTTTAAACCACATTCAAAAAGGGGATTACTGCCTGTTCCAGTTTGGACATAATGACCAGAAGATGAACCATTTGAAAGCAGAAGAAGGGTACCGGAACAATCTGGTTACCTATATCAAGGAGATCAGGGCAAAAGAAGCCAGTCCTATCCTGGTTACGCCGCTGGCAAGGAATTCCTGGCGGGGGTCAGATGGTTCTTACAACGATTTGCTGCAGAACTATGCCCTGGTGTGTAAAGAGATTGGGGCACAAATGAAAGTACCGGTTGTGGATTTACACGGCAAGAGCATGGAATTTGTAAGGAACCTGGGACTGGAGGAGGCTAAATTATATTATTTTCCCGGTGATTTTACCCACAGCAATGACTATGGGGCATATAAAATGGCGGGATTTGTGGCGGAAGATTTGCTGGAACAACTTAGGGGGACTAGAGGTGCGTTTGGTAAAACCGGTGAAAAGGCAGCAAATGAGTGGATCCCAGAAAGAAACATTTCCCTGCCCAGGCCGCCCGCAAACTGGGAGGGGGGAGATGTTTTGGCTGATGGTAAGGAACTGTTCCGGGATCTTACAAGACCAGAGGAATGGCTTACCAGGGCAGAGGCAATGGATCTGGTAATTCAGGCAATGAATTTTTTCCCGGTTAATGTCTATAACGATATGTTTGAAGATGTTGCGGGGCATGAATGGTATGCAGGAACAATAGAGTGCGCTTATCAAAATGGGATGATTCCCCAATTTATGGTGAGGGAGAAGAAAATTTTCCCCGATAAGGCAGTCACCCTGCGGGAATTTTTAAGCATTGCCATGACCGGTTATCAATGCAGAAAGCGGCTGCCTGTGCAGCCAATAAAGCAGCAGAGCCTTAAAAAAAGCAGCAGAAAATTCGTAACGATCCACTCCCCTCTGTGGGAGGAAGAGGAGATACAGGCAGCCAGCGCAATGGGAATTGCAGCAAAAGAAGCGGATTTGGATCATTTTATATCCAGAAAAAATGCAGCAGCTATATGCAAAACGCTTTACATGTCATTACATCATAAGGGAAACGAGAATAAGGAGGACATAAAATGACAGTAGAATTAAAAGGGGGATTCACCTTGCCGGGAGAATCCGGGTATGAAGAACTGACACTGAAGCTGGCGGATAAATGGGGAGCCGATGTGATCAGAGACAGTGACGGGACAAAACTCTCAGACAGGATATTGAAAGCAGGCTATGGAATTTATTCTACAATCTGTATCATTCGCGGTCATAATGAATGGGCGAATCATCATATGGATAAGCTGCAGCAGACCTTTTTAATCACAAATCCAAAGACAGCAGCGGAATCATTTGTAACCTTTCATCTCATGAGAGACTTCAGCAAAGAGCAGTTTCAGGTGAACGACAGTCCCGAATCCATGCAGTATTGGCAGGTCTATGACCGCACTTCTGAAATGGAAGTATCCAGAAGGCTGTGGACCTATGAGAAGGAAGCGGGAAATCTCACCATTCAAAATGCAGTGCCCTACCACAAGTATACCGTTAGTTTTCTGGCATACCGTATCTGGGAAGAAATATCCATGTATAATCATGTGACTAATGGATGGAACCAGGAGCATTTAATGCCGGTGGATCCCAGATATGTGGAGACTCAGTCATATCTGCTGAAATGGATGGAAGACTGGTGCAGTGACCACCCTTATACTACGGTGGTACGTTTTACCTCTATGTTTTATAATTTTGCCTGGATCTGGGGAAGCAGCGAAAGAAACCGGTCCCTGTTCACGGACTGGGGTTCCTACGATTTTACCGTCAGCCCGCTGGCGCTGCAGCAGTTTGCATCCAAATACGGCTATCAGCTGTGTGCCGAGGATTTTGTGAACAAAGGTGCCTATCAGGCAGCCCATATACCCCCAAATTCCAGAAAACGGGATTATATGAATTTTATCAATGACTTTGTGATTAATTTTGGTAAAAAACTGGTGGACATTGTCCACCGCCATGGCAAGCAGGCATATGTCTTTTATGATGACAGCTGGGTCGGTGTGGAGCCATACGGAAAAAGATTTCCGGAGTTTGGATTTGACGGGTTGATTAAGTGTGTCTTCTCCGGGTACGAAGCCAGATTGTGCGCAGGGGTAAAATCCGTTACCCACGAACTGCGGCTGCATCCGTATCTGTTTCCGGTAGGACTTGGCGGTGCTCCCACATTTTCCGGGGATGGTGATCCAGCGCTGGAAGCGAAAAAGTACTGGAATCAGATTCGCAGGGCTCTCCTTCGTGTGCCGGTTCAAAGAATCGGTTTGGGGGGATATCTGCATTTGACAGAGGATTATCCCGAATTCTGCCGCTATGTGGAGCAGATTGCAAAGGAATTCCGCCAGATACGAAAACTCCATGAAGAAGGTCCGGTATATCAGCTAAACTGCAGGGTGGCAATACTTCACAGCTGGGGCAGCCTGCGCTCCTGGACGCTTTCCGGTCATTTTCACGAGACAGAAACACATGACCTGGTACATGTCTTAGAAGCGCTTTCAGGCTTGCCGGTAGAAGTAAGCTTCCTGGACTTTGAAGACATTAAAAACGGTGCTTTGGACGGCGTCCAGGTTCTGATTAACGCCGGAAGGGCTAAAAGCGCATGGAGCGGCGGCGAGGCATGGAGAGATGCACGTGTGGTTGAGCAGATTACAAAATGGGCATATGATGGCGGAACCTTCCTTGGAATCGGGGAACCCTCTGCCGTGGATGGCTTTGATACGTTTTTCCGCTTGTCGGAAATCTTAGGAACAGATAAAGATCAGGGTGCAAGAGTGTGCCATGGAAGGTGGCAGTATCCGATTGAGAAGATAGAGGGATTACTTCCCAAAGGCGCTTTTATCCAGGGGCAGGACTCCATTTATTTAACAGACGGCAAGTCTGTGGTGCTGGCTGAAGATAAAGGGGTACCGGCGCTGACTGTTCGTGATTTCGGAAATGGAAAAGGGATTTATCTGTCCTCTTTTTGCTACAGCCTGGAAAATACAAGGATGTTTTTAAACCTGCTCCTTTATGGAACGGGACAGAAAATGAATCCCCAATATGTCACAGCAAATCCATATACGGAATGCGCATATTTTCCAAAAAGCAAAGTACTGGTTATCATTAATAACAGCAAAGAAACCCAGAAAACCTGTGTCAGCACGGAATTTGGAACTATACGTGTGGAACTGGAGGGATTCGTCACCCGGATGATAGAACTGTAAGCTGCATCCGCCTCAGGCAAAACGGTCTCCTGTGTTTTACATCTTGTCATGTCATTTCAGATCGGTTATAATGAACATCGTGAACGTGTATACAGCATAGCCGTGAAATGACGGCATAGGAGGATAGGATGCACAGAGAACATACAAAAGTAATTCAGATAGGGAACCGTGTCATCGGAGGCGGGAATCCTGTTTTGATACAGTCTATGACAAATACAAAAACGGAAGATGTAAAAGCTACCGTAGAACAGATCCAAAGATTAACGGCAGCAGGATGTGATATTATCCGTTGTGCAGTGCCGACCATGGAAGCCGCAGAAGCACTGGCGGAGATTAAAAAGGAGATCACCATACCCCTGGTAGCGGATATCCATTTTGATTACAAGCTTGCCATAGCGGCAATGGAACATGGAGCAGATAAAATTCGGATTAATCCTGGAAATATCGGAGGCGGTGACCGCATCCGTGCCGTAGTTAAAAGTGCCAGTGAGCGGGGAATCCCCATTCGCGTGGGTGTGAACAGCGGTTCCCTGGAGAAGGAACTGGTATCGAAATACCATGGCGTTACGGCTGAAGGAATTGTAGAAAGCGCCCTGGATAAAGTACGCATTATTGAAGATCTGGGTTATGACAACCTGGTTATCAGTATCAAATCTTCGGATGTAATGATGTGCGCCAAAGCCCATGAACTGATTGCAAAAGAAACCAATTACCCTCTTCATGTGGGAATAACGGAATCCGGTACGGTTCTATCCGGTAATATTAAGTCGGCAGCAGGCCTTGGAATTATTTTATCCCAGGGAATCGGAGATACCATAAGAGTATCCCTGACGGGAGATCCGCTAGAAGAAATTAAGTCTGCAAAGCTCATATTAAGAACGCTGGGACTGCGAAAGGGAGGGATTGAAGTAGTGTCCTGTCCCACCTGCGGAAGAACCCAGATCGATCTGATCGGTCTTGCTAATAAAGTAGAAAATATGGTGGAAGATATTCCATTGAATATTAAAGTTGCCGTGATGGGCTGCGTGGTAAACGGTCCTGGTGAGGCAAAAGAAGCGGATATCGGAATTGCAGGCGGCAAGGGTGAGGGACTGCTGATTAAAAAAGGTGAAATTATCCGGAAGATTCCGGAAGATCAGCTGCTTCACGCATTGAGAGAAGAATTGGTAAACTGGAGTGAGTAGTGTGGAAAAGCTATTTTTTGATGTATTTCCGTCTTTAGAGATCAACCAGAATATACAAAGTCTTTTTGCTCAGGTGACAGTGCCCAAGGTATCTGTCACTTCAGCAAAGGATTATATGCGTGTTTATCTAAAGAGTGAAAAATTAATTCATAAAAAATATATTAACGAAGTGGAGCAGGCGATAAAAAGCCAGCTCTTTTTAGCGATGCCCATAACCATTAAGATCATAGAACGGTTTAATCTGTCCCAGCAGTATACGCCTGAGAAGCTGCTTCCCATTTACAAGGACAGCATTCTGCTGGAATTAAAAGATTACAGCATTTTCGAATACAATCTGTTCCGCCAGGCGTCCTGCGAGTTTCCGGCAGAAGATACCATGAAGCTGACCATGGAAAATTCCGTAGTGGCGGAGGGCAAATCGGAGGAGCTTGTGAGAGTGCTGGAAAAGATTTTCTGTGAACGGTGCGGCATGTCTCTGAAGATTCAGACAGAAATGAAAGACCCTGTGGAAAGTAAAGCCAGAAAGAACAGCGAAATCCGCATTCGACAGGAAGTAGAAGCCATTATGAAAAATGTGGCGGTAAAGCAGCCGGAGGATGGGGATAATCTGACGGGCGAAGAAACCCAGGGCTGGTCGGGCGAAGCCGGCAGCTCGGGTGGGGATAATCAGACAGAACAGGGGAATAGCGCATCTAAGCCATCCAACAAAGAAGGCGGCGGTCAGGCATCCGGCAGGCAGGAGAAAGCTGCTCCAAAACAGACTTCCGGTCCTAAGAAATCAGGAGAGTTTAAAAAAGGCGGATTTAACAAAGGCGGCGACAGCTACCGTGGAGGCTATAAGAAGTCAGATAATCCAGATGTTATTTACGGCAGGGATTTTGAAGAAGAAGCAATTACCATTGACCAGATTATGGAAGAGATGGGAGAGGTGGTTATCCGCGGCCAGATTCAGAATCTGGACACAAGAGAGATCCGTAATGAAAAGACAATTCTTATTTTAGAAGTAACCGATTATACCGATACCATTGTAGTTAAAATGTTTGCACGCAATGATCAGGTCCCGGAGATTCTGGAAGGTGTGAAAAAAGGTGCCTTTGTGAAAATGAAAGGGGTTACCACCATCGACCGGTTTGACAGCCAGTTAACCATTGGGTCCATTGTGGGAATCAAGAAAATTTCCGATTTCCGCACCAGCCGGATGGATACTTATCCGGAAAAAAGGGTGGAACTCCACTGCCACACAAAAATGAGTGATATGGACGGAGTCTCCGAAGCTAAGGACATTGTGAAACGTGCTTATAAATGGGGGCATAAGGCAATAGCCATTACAGACCATGGGGATGTACAGTCATTTCCCGATGCAAATCATGTGATCGAAGACATCGACCGGGAATTTAAATCCCAGTATCAGAAAGACCACCCGGATATTTCCAAGGATGAACTAAAGCGGGTGCCCTGCCCGTTTAAAGTGATCTATGGAGTAGAAGCATATCTGGTGGATGATTTGCAGGAACTGGTTGTGAACTCCAAAGGACAGAGCCTGGACGACACCTATGTGGTTTTTGACTTGGAGACAACCGGATTCAGCCCTGTGAGCAACCGGATCATAGAAATCGGTGCGGTAAAGGTAGTGAATGGTGTCATCAAAGACCGTTTTTCTACCTTTGTCAATCCCCAGGTTCCAATTCCGTTTCGGATAGAGGAACTTACGGGGATCAATGATAATATGGTGCTTCCGGCAAGAACCATTGAAGAAATTCTGCCTGAGTTCCTGGATTTTGTCCAGGATGCGGTGATGGTTGCACACAATGCATCCTTTGATATGAGTTTCATCGAAGAAAACTGCAGAAGACTGGGCATTGAAAAAGAATTTACCAGTGTAGATACGGTTGCCCTTGCCAGAATTCTGCTTCCCCAGTTAAACCGCTACAAATTGGACACGGTTGCAAAAGCGCTTCACATTTCACTGGAAAATCATCACAGAGCGGTAGACGATGCAGGCTGTACGGCGGAAATTTTTGTGAAATTTGTGGAAATGTTAAGAGAACGCGGTCTGGATGACTTAAATGGAGTGAATTCCATTGGAAAGACAACACCTGCGCAGGTAAAAAAACTGAATACATACCATGCGATTATACTTGCCACGAACAACACAGGCAGGGTAAATCTGTATAAGCTGATTTCCTATTCCCATCTGGATTATTACAGCCGCCGGCCCAGAATCCCGAAGAGTGCTTTTATCGAACACAGGGAAGGACTTCTGATCGGATCGGCATGTGAGGCAGGAGAACTGTATCAGGCGGTGCTGAACAATAAGTCACAGAAGGATATTGCAAGGCTGGTGGAATTTTATGATTATCTGGAGATTCAGCCCCTTGGGAACAACCAGTTTATGATACACAGCGATAAGGTAGATATCAGTTCCCAGGAAGAATTAATGGAGATTAACCGGCGTATTGTAAAATTAGGAGAACAGTTTCACAAGCTGGTAGTAGCTACCTGTGACGTACACTTTTTGGACCCGGCGGATGAAGTTTACCGCAGAATTATCATGGCGGGAAAAGGTTTCAAGGATGCGGATGACCAGGCACCGCTGTATCTGCGGACCACAGAGGAAATGCTGGCGGAATTTGCTTACCTGGGAAGTGAGAAAGCGGAAGAAGTAGTCATTACCAATACCAATAAAATCGCAGATATGTGTGAGAAGATTGCTCCGGTCAGGCCGGACAAATGCCCTCCGGTAATTGCAGATTCCGATACAACCCTTCGTGAAATCTGTTATAACAGAGCACATGAGATCTATGGGGATGACCTTCCGGAAGTAGTATCCGAGCGTTTGGAAAGAGAGCTGAAATCCATTATCAGCAATGGGTTTGCCGTAATGTATATCATTGCACAGAAGCTGGTATGGAAGTCCAATGAGGATGGATATCTGGTAGGTTCCAGGGGGTCAGTAGGTTCTTCCTTCGTTGCCACTATGTCAGGAATCACGGAAGTAAACCCGTTAAGGCCTCATTATTACTGTGCAGAATGCCATTACAGTGATTTTGATTCAGATGCAGTGAAGCCCTATGTGGGCGGTGCCGGCTGTGATATGCCGGATATGGTATGCCCCAAATGCGGTGCCATGTTAAAAAAGGATGGCTTTGATATTCCTTTTGAGACCTTCCTTGGATTTAAAGGAAATAAAGAGCCTGATATTGACCTTAATTTCTCCGGTGACTATCAGGGAAATGCCCACCGTTACACGGAGGTTATATTTGGAAAAGGACAGACTTTTCGTGCCGGAACGATTGGTACGCTTGCAGAGAAGACCGCATTCGGCTATGTGAAGAACTACTACGAGGAACGGGGGCAGAGAAAGAGAAACTGTGAAATCGGGCGTATCGTGCAGGGATGCGTAGGGGTCCGCAGAACTACGGGACAGCATCCGGGAGGGATCATCGTACTGCCTCTTGGGGAAGAGATCTATTCCTTTACCCCGGTGCAGCATCCGGCAAATGACCAGACAACCGATATTATAACAACCCATTTTGACTACCACTCCATTGACCACAACCTTTTGAAACTGGATATACTGGGACACGACGATCCCACCATGATACGTATGCTGGAAGATCTCACCGGGCTGGACGCCCTGGCGATTCCCATGGATGATGCAGAGGTAATGTCATTGTTCAGCAGTACCAGAGCCCTTGGCATTGCACCGGAAGACATTGGGGGGTGTCCCCTTGGAGCACTTGGAATTCCCGAGTTTGGAACGGATTTCGTTATCCAGATGCTTTGTGATACGAAGCCCAAGACCTTCTCTGACCTGGTGCGTATTTCCGGTCTGTCTCATGGTACCGACGTGTGGCTTGGTAATGCCCAGACATTGATCCAGGAAGGAAAGGCGACGATTTCAACCGCAATCTGTACCCGTGATGATATCATGACCTATTTGATCAATATGGGGCTGGAAAGTGAACTTTCATTTACCATCATGGAGAGTGTGCGTAAAGGAAAGGGACTGAAGCCGGAGATGGAAGAGGAAATGATAAAGCACGATGTCCCGGACTGGTATATCTGGTCCTGTAAGAAAATCAAGTACATGTTCCCGAAAGCCCATGCGGCGGCATATGTTATGATGGCATACCGGATTGCTTACTGTAAAGTGTTTTATCCCCTGGCATATTATGCAGCGTATTTTAGTATCCGTGCATCGGCATTCAGCTATGAGCTGATGTGCCAGGGAAAGGAAAAACTGGAACATTACATGTCCGAATACAAAAAGAAATACGATACCCTTTCCAAAAAGGAACAGGATACGTATAAAGACATGAAAAACGTGCAGGAGATGTATGCAAGAGGATTTGAATTTATGCCCGTAGACCTTTACCGTGCCCAGGCACACCGCTTCCAGATCATAGACGGCAAGCTGATGCCCTCCTTAAGTACGATTGAAGGATTGGGGGATAAAGCGGCGGATGCGGTGGTAGAAGCCGCCAAAAACGGTCCGTTCCTGTCCAAGGATGATTTCAGACAGCGTACCAAGGTCAGTAAGACGGTAATTGATTTGATGGATGATCTGGGACTGATGGGAGAACTGCCTGAGTCCAATCAGCTGTCTTTGTTTGATTTTTAAATTTCCAGAAGGTAGCGATAACGATTAAAATAGCGCTGGCGTGCATCTGTATGAAACCATATAGAGCAGCTTGCGCTATTTTTTTAATTCAGAAGGCGAACTCCCAAACAATTTCCGAAAAGCTCTGGAAAATGTGGAGTAGTCTTTAAAGCCGCAGTCAAAGCAGATCTGTGTGACCGGATATCCCAGCGTCAGCATTTCTTTTGCAGAGAGCAGCCGTTTGTGGTTAATGTAACTGCCTACCGAATAACCGGTATGTTCCTTAAATAAACGCATCATATGGTATTTACTGATATAAAAACGCTTAGCTAATGCGTCTATGCTCAGATCGTCAGATAGATTGGCATTAATATATGCCAGAATATCAATGATTTTTTCATTGCAGGTATTCGTCTTCAGATAATCCAGATGATTTTCGCAGACCGCTCTGTTTAAGTGGATCATAAATTCCAGAAAGAGTACCTGGCGGTAAAGTTCATTGGCGTATCCGCTGTCGGAAAAGTCATTTTCCAAATTCATAATGGCATGAAACAGGGTACTTTTTTCCAGGGAATGGATGCGCAGGACATTGGAATGGCTTTCCCGGGATCGGTGAAAGCATTTGCTTAAATCATAATCAGCAGTTTTATAAGAGTGTATGAATTGGGGAGACAGGTAAACGATGATCCGTTCATAGGGTACCTGATGGTCAATATTGGGTTTGTGTATTTCGTTATGGTTTACCAAAATAATGTCATAGGGTTTCAGGTGGTAGGATTTACCTTCTATTATATAGTCCACATTTCCGTCAATAAAAATAATAATTTTATCGAAGTCATGGTAATGGAATTGAAAGTCCTGTTCTTTTTGATCGGTTAAGTGGAACAGGCGGAATGCGCTCTCCAGATAACCTCTTTTTTCATAATCTGACATAAAACCTCCTTGTGCCATCTGTATCTTTATTTGTGTCTGTGTTTTATACGAATCCTCGTCTTATATGTAAGGTGTTTTATTCGAATCCTAATGGTGTACATTATATAGCACTTTTTGCAATATAGGAAGCATTATCTCTATATTATTTTGAAATCATGCTGAATATAATGATAGTAAACAAACTTACTGTCTTTCTAATTTTAACTGGAGGTATGAGGGAATGAATGTCATATTGGAAAAATATCATGGGCTTGGAAATGATTATCTGGTTTTCGATCCAAATAAAAATGAATTAACTCTGAATGAAGAGAATGTAAAACTGATCTGCCACCGTAACTTTGGGGTGGGCTCGGATGGAATATTGATGGGTCCGATTTTTGACGGCAAGAGCATCTACGTCCGCATTTTTAACCCGGATGGCAGTGAAGCGGAGAAAAGCGGCAACGGTGTTCGTATTTTTGCAAAATATTTAAAGGATGCGGGGTACATCCAGAAGAACCATGTGATTTTCAAAACGATCGGCGGTGATATTGAGGCATATTATTTAAATGAAGAAGGCAGCCGGCTGAAAATATCCATGGGGACACTGTCGTTTTGGAGTGATGAAATACCGGTTGCGGGAGAGTGCAGGGAGGTTGTCAATGAGGAGATGACATTTCAGGATACGCCCTATCTGGTAACCTGTGTATCGATTGGGAATCCCCATTGTATTATTCCCATGGAGGAGATATCAAAAGAAATGGTCTGCCATATCGGGAGGTTCAGTGAAGCAGCGCCATATTTTCCAAATCGGATCAATACCCAGATTATGAAGGTCATGGACCGGACCAATATTGCGATTGAAATATATGAAAGAGGCGCCGGATATACGCTGGCGTCGGGAAGCAGCTGCTGTGCGGCGGCAGGTGCAGCTTATAAAATGGGGCTGATTGACAGCAAGTGCTATGTTCACATGCCGGGAGGGACTCTGGAAATAGAAATCTGTGAAGACGGCAGGGTTATGATGACAGGTGATGTGTGCCATGTGGGAAAAGTCACTTTAGGACACACCTTCAGCGAGAAATTGAGAAAGCAGAATCCGGAACCAAAATAAATTTTACGGTTGTAGGTTTTGGAACTTTGGTATATACTATGACAAAGAAAGGGGAGTTCATATGAGAACATTTGAGAAATCCAGTAAATTAGATAACGTATGCTATGATGTAAGAGGTCCGGTTGTTGATGAGGCGGGACGCATGGAGGAACAGGGCATCGATATTCTGAAATTAAATATAGGTAATCCGGCACCCTTCGGGTTTGAGGCACCGGATGACGTCATTCAGAATATGATGGCAAATCTGCGTAATACGGAAGGATATTCTGATTCAAAGGGAATTATCAGTGCAAGAAAAGCAATTATGGACTATTGTAAAAAGAAAAATATACCTGATGTAGGTATGAATGATATATATACCGGGAATGGCGTTAGTGAATTAATCGTTATGGTAATGCAGGGACTGTTAAATGATGGAGATGAGATTCTCATGCCGTCACCGGATTATCCCTTATGGACAGCTGCTGCGAATCTGGCTGGAGGCCGTCCGGTCCATTATCTGTGCGATGAACAGTCAGAATGGTATCCCGACATGGAAGATATCCGGAAAAAGATAACCGATAAAACCAAGGGTATTGTAGTGATCAATCCCAACAATCCTACAGGAGCATTGTATCCGGTAGAAGTACTGCAGCAGATTGTGGACATTGCAAGAGAACACAACCTGATCATATTTGCAGATGAGATCTACGACAGACTTGTTATGGACGGACAGGAACATGTATCCATAGCATCTCTGGCACCGGATTTGTTCTGCATCACTATGAATGGCTTGTCTAAATCCCACAAGGTAGCGGGCTACCGCGCAGGATGGATGTGCTTAAGTGGTGATAAGACAGGGGTAAAAGGATATATTGAAGGGCTGAATATGCTGTCCTCCATGCGTCTTTGCTCCAATGTGCCGGCTCAGGCAATTATTGAAACTGCCCTTACAAATGCCCAGGGTATTGACCAGATGCTGCTTCCGGGTGGCAGAATTTATGAACAGAGAGAGTTTATATATAAAGCGTTAAATGACATCCCTGGTGTATCCGCATTAAAGCCAAAAGCAGCCTTTTACATTTTCCCAAAACTGGATGTGAAAAAATTCAATATCAGAGATGATGAACAGTTTGCTCTGGATTTTCTGAGAAAAGAAAAAGTTCTTCTGGTACATGGCGGTGGATTTAACTGGCAGCAGCCGGATCATTTCCGTGTGGTGTTTTTGCCGAAAATGGAAATTCTGGAGGATGCCATGAATAAGCTGGAGATGTTTCTGAGTACATACAGGCAGATCTAGTGGAGGTTGTACTGGCTGGAAAATGGGAGTACGGATGAGTAAATGGAGGTAAAAATGAAGAATTCAGCAATTATATTAGAAGGGGGATCTGTCAGAGGGGTATTCAGTTCGGGGGCATTGGATTATCTTATGGAGAAGGATTGTTATATCCCCCACGTCATCGGTGTGTCGGCAGGTTCCTGCAATGCGGTGGACTATGTATCAAAGCAGATTGGACGCACCAGAGATTGTATCGTAAGAAGTAATGATCAGGAAAAATTAATCAGTATCAAGGGCTTTTTGAAAAATAAAAGCCTTTTTAATATGGAACTTTTGTTTGAAAAAGATCCATCCGAGTATCATCCGTTTGATTTTGATACCTTTTTTGCTTCTCACATGACTTGTGAGATTGTGGTAACAAATTGTCTCACAGGCAAGGCGGAATATTTAACGGAAAAGAAAGATGGAGCGAGGCTGATGACGCTGTGCAGAGCGTCAAGCAGCCTTCCTATCGTTTCACCCATGGTAGAGATCGACGGTGTGCCCTATCTGGACGGCGGTCTGTCAGATTCTATTCCTATTGTGCATTCACTGCAGATTGGAAATAAGAAAAACGTGGTAATTCTCACCAGAAATAAAGGCTACCGGAAAACGATGTCTAAGAGAAGCATGCATTTTTACGCGGCTTATTTTAAGAAGTATCCCCAACTGGTACGCGCAGTCTGCCTGCGTCCTTACCACTATAACCGGATTTTGGCTCAGGTTGAAAAATGGGAGGAAGAAGGGAAGATATTTGTTGTGCGTCCCCAGGGGAAAACGGTCTCCAGAGTAGAGAACGACAAGAAGGTACTCAATGATTTCTACCAGCATGGATATGAACAGATGGAAGCACAATATGAGGATCTGCTTCGTTTCCTGGAAAAATAGAAAGCGAGGTCAAGAATGTTTGAACGATTCTTCCCAGATGAATATCTGGATTCCACTTATAGCATAGATTTTGACAAATTATACCGGGAAGGCTGCCGGGGCGTATTATTTGATATAGATAATACCCTGGTACCCCATGGCGAGCCTGCAGATGAAAGGGCGAAGAAATTTTTTGCCCATTTGCGGGATATGGGCATGAAATACTGCCTGATATCCAACAATCAGCTGCCCAGGGTGAAGCCGTTTGCCAAGGAGGTAGGGGCACTTTTTATTGAGAATGCCCATAAGCCATCCAGGAAAAATTATGAGAAGGCAATGCAGATGATGGGGACTACTTCCAAAAATACAGTTTTTGTGGGGGATCAGCTGTTTACGGATGTATATGGTGCCAAAAGAACGGGAATCCCTAATATTCTGGTAAAGCCAATCCACCCCAAAGAAGAAATTCAGATCGTTTTAAAAAGATATTTGGAAAAAATAGTATTACATTATTATAAAAAGAGCAAACTAAAATAAGTTCAGTACTAATAAAAACCGATGGAGGTAAAACATGTTCCGTGAGGAGTTAAATGCAGTATTTAAGGAAAAAATGATAGAGGCGGTCTTAGTGTCTGATGGATACAATATGCGGTATCTCAGTGGTTTTCGCGGCGCAACCGGTTATCTTTATATCACGCCCAAACGTCAGGTGCTGTTGACCGATTCCAGATATACAACCCAGGCAAAAGAGGAAGCTTTGAAATTTGAAGTGATGGAGATCTCTAATCAGAAAGGCTATGGGGCATTCATCGGGGAAATGACCAGGGCAGATGAAATTAATGCGATCGGATTTGAAAACGATCATATGATTTATGCGGATTTTATGAAATTAAAAGAAGCATGCAGTGAAAAATTGCACTGGGAAGGTATGGGGGATTCGCTGAACAGACTTCGTATTGTTAAGAATGAACAGGAATTATCCTGTATGGAAAAAGCGCAGTCCATCGCAGACGGTGCTTTTTCCCATATCATAGAAATTCTGAAACCCGGTATGACAGAGCTTCAGGTGGCGGCTGAACTGGAATTCTACCTGAAGAGCCATGGCGCCAATGGAACCAGTTTTGATACCATTGCAGCTTCCGGTATTCATTCTGCAATGCCTCACGCAATGCCATCCAATAAAGCAATTGAACCAGGAGACTTCCTCACGATGGATTTTGGCTGTATTTATGAAGGATATTGCTCAGATATGACCAGGACGGTAGTGGTAGGAAAAGCCAGCGCCAAACAAAAAGAGATCTATCAGATTGTTCTGGAGGCACAGCTTGCGGCACTGGATGTCATAAAAGCGGGAATGAGGGGCAGCGAGGTGGACAAGGTGGCAAGAGATGTGATTGAAAAAGCCGGATACGGAGAATACTTCGGACATGGTCTTGGTCACAGCGTAGGCTTGTACATTCATGAAGAACCCAGGCTTTCTCCCAAGTGCGATGAAGTGCTGAAAGCGAATGTGATTGAGACGGTAGAACCGGGCATTTATATACCGGAATTTGGCGGTGTTCGCATTGAAGATATCGTAATCGTAAAAGAAAACGGCTGCCAAAATATGACCCATTCAACAAAAGAATTGCTGGAACTGTAAAAAATAGTTGAAAAAGTATGGATTATATTATAAAATAGACTAAACTATGGGAATATGCAAGATTCCTGTGTTGTCAATATGAAGGAGGAATATCAATATGATATCAGCAGGAGATTTTAGAAACGGTGTAACATTAGAGATAGATAATAACATCGTTCAAATTATCGAATTCCAGCACGTAAAACCAGGTAAAGGTGCAGCGTTTGTTCGAACAAAATTAAGAGACATTATCAATGGCGGTGTTGTGGAAAAAACATTCAGACCAACTGAAAAATTCCCACAGGCAAGAATTGACCGCGTAGATATGCAGTATTTATATTCAGATGGGGATTTATTCCATTTCATGAACGTAGAAAATTACGAGCAGATCGCATTAGCACAGGAAGACATTGGTGATTCCTTAAAGTTCGTAAAAGAAAACGAAATGGTTAAAATATGTTCTGTTAACGGAAAAGTATTCGCAGTAGAGCCACCTTTATTTGTAGAATTAGAGATAACAGATACAGAACCTGGATTCAAAGGCGATACAGCACAGGGAGCTACAAAGCCGGCAACTGTGGAAACAGGAGCTATTGTATATGTACCGTTGTTCGTTGAACAGGGAAATAAAATCAAAATTGATACCAGAACAGGGGATTATCTGTCAAGAGTATAGTAATATTGTGTAATTCTTAAATGAGAAAGGTAGCTGCCTTTCTCATTTTTGGAATAAATAAAAAACACAAGGAGGAAGATTTAATTTATGAGTGAGAAAAAGAGTATTTTTGTAACAAAGAAATTGTTTGCTGTTGTTGTGTTGTCATTTTTATTGACAATGTTGTTTGGAATGAGTGTATTTGCTGCGCCTGCGGCGCCGTCAGGGCTTAGGCAGACATCAGCATATACCAATTCTGTTAAGATTGTATGGAATGCGGTAGTAGGGAAAAATATCAGATATCATGTTCAGTATTCAACGAATAACCACAACTTTAGTGATGCATCTACATATGATGCCTCATATCCGGAAATTTATAAGAGTAATTTAAGCCCGGGAAGTACATATTATTTCAGAGTTATAGCGTATGAATACGCCTATGGAAAACCCAATGATTATAGTGCCTCGTCTCAGTCTTTGGAAGTTGTGACCGTACCCGACAGAGTAAAGACTGAAAATATAAGCCAAAGTGCAGCAAAGACAAGCAGCATATCACTAAACTGGAGTCCGGTTACCGGAGCCACCAGGTATCAGGTTTACCGAGTAGATGGCTCTGCGCAGATTTTAGCAGCCACAACAACCAGTCCATCTGCTACCATCGGTAATTTAAAAACGGGGACAAACAACTACTTCAGGGTATATGCAGAACGTGTATCATCATCCGGATATGTAGCCAGAAACGATTCTTCTGCTTATATTTATGCAAATACACTGCCGGGAACCGTTACCGGGATTAAAGTTACAAATAGCTATCCCTATTCAAATAAAGCTGCATTGGCATGGAATCGGGCAGATAATGCTAAGGGTTATCAAATCGCTGTCTACACTATGAAAAATAAAAAGACAGGAAAGACATTAAATGTTAGCGGCAACAGCTATAATACCATAAAAATGGACCAGAAATCATTTTATAAAGTGAAGGTCAGAGCATATATCCAGCTGAGCAGCGGGAAAAAGATTTATGGTAACTGGGGTAGCACCTATGTGGCAAATCAGCAGATCGTAAAAGTTCGAAATGTATCAGGCGGATTAACAGCATCATGGCCAAAAGTGACCGGTGCCACAAATTACACAGTTTATGTTTCCGATAAAGCAAAAAAAGGTTATAAAAAAGTTTCTACAACAAAGTCAACGAGTTATACTTTAAAGAAATTCAAAAGTAAAAGCTTGAAAAAAGGGAAAAGTTATTATTTCTATGTTGTAGCAAATAAAAAAGTCAAGAGTAAAACTTATAAGAGTTTTCCCCAGTACAGATTTTATCAGACTTACAGATAAGAAACCAGCAGCAGGTGTCAGGAGTGATCACAGATCTCCGGACACCTGCTTTCATAATAAAAAACGTTCATAATAAAAAACTGAAATATCACTTGCATCCAACCAAAAAATATGATACTATAAGTGATATAAAAATTCTGAATGTATTCATTTTCTCGATGCGTTCGCATCAAATTTTCCATTTAATTTTTATACAATACTAATTAAAGAAAGGGTGGTTCGATTGAATTACGAAGAATTTATTTGCTTTGTGCAGAAAAAAGTACAGACACAGTTGGGAAAGGAGGTGCGCGTTGAACTGCATCAGATCACGAAAAATAATGATGTCATGCTGGATGGCCTGTCAATCGTGGAAACTACTAAGAGTATTTCCCCTACAATATACCTGAATGATTATTTTAAGGAATACCAGTGCGGCACTGCCATGGTACAGATTATTGAAAGTATATTAAGTATCTATCAAAACAATAAAATCAAAGTGCCGGTAGATACGGAATTCTATACGGATTATATGCGTGTGAAAAATAACATTGCCTGTAAAGTTATTAACTATAAGAAGAATACCGAATTGTTAAAATCAGTTCCTCATGTGCAATACCTGGATCTGGCAATTGTATTTTATTATTTTTTAAAGAGTGATACACTGGGAACCGGTACAATTTTAATCCATGACAGTCATTTGAAAATGTGGAAGATCACAAAAGAAATCTTATATGAATCAGCCAGAAAAAATACGCCTGCCATGCTTCCGTTTGAATTTAAAAGTATGGAGGAAGTAATGGAGGAAATCGAGGATGGTGATCTGGATGAAGAATTTTCAGATGTAATGGAAGATCAGGAAGAGGATGATGACCGAATACCCATGTATGTTCTTTCTAATAAAGAGAAGACCATGGGTGCCGCATGTATCCTGTATGACTCCATCCTGACTTTAATCGGCGAGCGCCTGCAGGATGATTTCTATATTCTGCCAAGCAGTATCCATGAATGTATTGTCGTTCCCAGAAATATTCGTACCTCCAAGAAGGAACTGCGGGAAATGGTACGGGAAATAAATGCAACCCAGGTAATTCCGGAAGAGGTTCTTTCCGATGAAGTATATACATACACCAGGGAAATCCATCGTTTAGCACTGTAGTATACAGCCTTATAAGAGCCGGTATCATCAGCAGATTTTGCCGGTTCTTAGATTAACAAAAGAAGACATAAAAAGACAAAATGTGTTCTGGAAAACATATTCAATAACAAATCCTTTACTTTTTCCATCTTTTATGATAATATGTAATAAGTGCTTTCGTAAGAGATAAAAATTCAGGTGAACAACCAGTATATTTTACACCTTATGTCAGCAAAAGTAAACCTTATTTACACCTTATAAACGATACTTTGTAAGATTTACACTTTGTTTACACCTTATATATTTGTTTTGCACAGAAGTAATGCTTATAATTTTGTAGACATGCAGTGTGTAAAAATCAAAAGAATTTGTGGGTTTTAGGGTGAAAGGGATCTACGAACCTTGAAAACCAATGTTTATAAGGAAAAGCATGTGTTATTTAGAAGCTGTTTAAAGGTTTGCAGATGAATCAGCACTCGTAGCTCAGGGGATAGAGCAGTGGTTTCCGGTACCACGTGTCGGGGGTTCGAATCCCTCCGGGTGCGTTTTTTTTGCTCTTGTGGCAGCCGAATAATTGTAACACAGATGTAGAAAAATGGAGGTAAGTATAGTGGGTAATTTTAGAGAATGGCTATCTGATAATCTAAGATATATCTTACTCGGCTTAGCAGTTATTTTGATTCTGGTGATTGCAGTATTTGCGGTGAAGCTTGTCAGTGGACTTGGTAATAGCGATGGGGCAAATTCTGTTAAGAAAACGGAAAGTGAAACAAAAAAAGAAGTTATCGTAGAATCAAATGCTGAGACAGAGAATAAAAGTAACGATTTAGTACAGAATGATCCAAAAGTGTTGGAAACAGTACAGGCCTATTATACGGCTATGCAAAATAAAGATATGGTATCATTAAAGAAATTGGTTCCAAACTTGACGGAAGAGGAAGAACAGAAGATTCAAAATAACAATCTGTATGAGAGTTACAATAACGTAACCAGTTATTCCAAAAATGGACCGGTAGATGGTTCCTATGTAGTTTATGTAATTTATGACTGTAAAGTTTCTAATTATGAGACGATGGTACCGAGTCTGGTACGTCTATATTTACAGACAGACACCGAAGGAAGTCTCTACGTATCTGATTACAAAATTGACGAGAAAACAAAGGAATACGTAGAAAACATGGCAAATGATGCTGATGTTAAGAAATTAGTTGATGATGTGAATCAGAAATATCAGCAAGTTATTGACTCCAACGAAGATTTGAAAAAATTGGTGGAGGAAATGGGTTCTCCGATGACAGAGTCTAATATTCCCAACAGTAACGAAGCTGGAGTGGAAGTAAATAAAATAGTAGCGGCGAATACAGAATGTAATGTAAGAGCAGATTCTACGGAAGATGCAGACATACTTGGTGTTCTGAGCGAAGGCGAAACATTGACCAGAGTGAAAAAACTGGATAATGGATGGTCAGAAGTCCGCTATGCTGGCGGTACCGGTTATGTTATGAGCGATTTCCTCACAGAACAGACCGGAAGTACAGAAGCAGCACAATAAAAGAGCTTTATTTAAGGAACGGCAATCGCCGTTCCTTTTTTGTGCTATTCATTAAAATCATGTTTCAGCATTTTCTTATACTTATAAGGGGTAATTCCAATAATACTGCTAAACAGTTTGGAAAAGTGCTGGGAATCTTTCAGCCCGATCTGGCTGGCAATCATAGTGAGGGACATATCCGTAGTTGTCATTAAATCAATGGCCTGATTAATCCGATAAATATTAATATAATTGGATATGGTCAGATTCATCTGTTTGAAAAAAATTTCACTGAGATACCGGGTTGAGATGCCCAATTTATCCGAGATATCTCCGATTAAAATCTTGGAATCGTAATGTTTGTGTATATAGGAGAGTGTAAAAGAGACATAGCGGTTCTGTCTGGGAGCATAGTGCTTGGAAAAAGAGAAGTCCGTTTCCAGCGTTTCTAAAACCGAAAGCAGTAATTCAGTTATGTATAAATTTGAATAAGAACGGGAGAAAAAATGGTCTTCCTGGGTACTGGTAATTATTTTTTCAATCAGGGAAGCCATCATGTCCGTAATTTTTGCTTTATAAAATACATTACAGCAGTAGTAAAGGGAAGAAATCATATCAATCGCATCTTCCGGGTTGCTGCTCCCGGTAGTATTCAGATATAATTCCTGGAAATAGGTTGGGTCAAAATGGATGTGGTTAAAAGTACAGGGTTCTTTGCAGGTAAGATAAAAGGAGTGAACAATATTTGGCATGATAATGACAATATCATCTTTTTCACAGTTAATAATCTGATTCTTGATCTCCATGCTGCAGGTCCCTGAGGTCAGTTGATATACTTCTATGCTTTTATGGATATGCTTTGCAAAAGTATAAAAATTTTCACGGTGTTGTTTGACTGCGCTGATAATCGCCTGGTCTGACAGTACAAACCGTGTTTCTGATCCAGTGGCGGATTTTGAGTTCGAGTAAGTAGTATAGTACATAAAAATCTCCTTGTTCCGGATTATACAAAAAATGCCTGAAAATAAACAGGTTTTAACAAGCAACGTTATTATACAAATGATATAATATTTACAAAGATGTGTCAATGAAATTGTGGAATATAACTAGGAGGATATAGCGTGAAGAAGAAATTGTGGATAGGGATACCAATTATATTGCTGATTGTAGGATTTGCAATCGTTATATTTTATAATCGAACAGGTTTTCAACTTAAAATAAATGGAGAAAAAATTGACAAAGAAGAATATCTGGATACGGTAAATGAACAAATAAATCAGGTGAGCCAGTATTTTTATGAAAAAGCAGGTATTACATTGAAAGGGAATGCCTGGGAGAAAGAGATTGAGGGTGAAGTTCCTTACCGCGTACTGACAGACCAGGTAATCGGGCAGTTAAAGCATACGGCGGCGGTTTTTGACCTGGCAAAAGAAAAAGGTTATATAGAAGAAACCGGGTATCAGGCGCTGAAAAAGAGAATGGAAGAAGAAAATGAAGCCAGAGCCAATAAAATAAAGAAGGGGGAACCCGTCTATGGCCTTTCCAATTTCTCACTGAAATTGTATAAAGAATATTCTATGGATGCAATACAAAAACAATACTGCTCCGATCTGGACAATGAAGGAATGAAAGTAACAGATGAGGACAGACAAGCCTATTATGATCAGCAAAAGGATAAAGTATTTCGCCAGAATGATGATATTACCTTGGACTTTATAAAAATAGAGTACCTGGCATCGGAAATGGATGAGGAGCAGTACCGGAATTTAAAGAATAAGATGACAGAACTCCATGGAAAAACTAGTGATATTGAGTCCTTGTCAGATCTGATACAGAGAGAAGAGCTGCTGATGCCTTATTATACCCATCAGGAATTACTGTCCGGGGATATAGGAGCTTATGGCAGAATAATGGGAGACGTGTTGGACTATGCAGCAGAATTGAAAAAAGGGGAAGTTACCCAGGTCATTGATGAAAATGGAGCTTTGTATCTGATTCAATGTGCAGACCGGAATGTAAATGATTATTATCCTCTGGACACGGTAAAAGACAATATCAATAAAAGTCTCAGGGAAGCCAATTATGAAAGCATTCTGTCGAAAAAGGCTGCCGGCTATGAAGTAAAGGGAAATATGGAAAGTATCTATACTTATACAAAGCAGCAGGTAATGAATTAAAGGTGGGTAAACATTTTTTCTGTATGAGCTAGTTTTACGATTACGGAAAAAAGGATTATCAATAAATTATTTATGGAAAGAAAGGAGTAAGAGGATGAAAAAGAAGATTTTATCATTCATGCTGGCAGTTGCCCTGGTGTGCAGTACCCAGGCATTTAGTTCAGTGCCTTATGTAAAAGCGGCAGAGACAGCCGGCGTGGGCACGACCTACTATATCAGCAGCAGGAATGGAGACAATGGCAACAGCGGAACTACAGAAGGAGAAGCATGGGAGACTTTAGACAAGCTTGAAAATGTTACCCTAGGCCCCGGGGACTCTGTTTTGCTGGAATCAGGATCCATATTCAACGGGTTTATTCATTTGCAGAATGTGGGAGGTACACAGGAAAGCCCCATTACCATTAACAGCTACGGAGAAGGAAATAAGCCGGTGATCAACTGTAATGGAGAAGGAGTCTGGTACCAGGACTATGGAAAAGCAATGGATAACAGCGGTCACAGAAGCAGCGGTTATGTTTCTTCCGCAATTTTGCTTTATGATGTGGATTATGTAGAGATCAGTAACCTGGAAATCACAAACATATCAAACGATTTTGATTATTTTGAAACGAATGTGAATAAAGCATCCGGCAGAATGGACCGTACCGGTGTGGCTGGAATTGCAAAAGACGGGGGAACCATGGAGCATATCTACCTGGATAACCTCTATATCCACGATGTATCGGGGAATCTTCAGGATAAGCATATGAACAACGGCGGAATCCAGATGAATGTCCTGAAACCGGAAAATGAAGATGCAACCGGTATTGCAAGATATCAGGATGTAAAAATCAGCAATTGTTACGTGAAGGATGTCTCCAGAGCAGGGATCGTGGTAGGTTATACATATCAGCATGATAAGTTTGGCGGAGCAGCTCTGGCAGATGAAACGGTAAAAAAATACGGGCATACCAATCTGGTTCTGGAAGGAAATTATGTTCAGAATGCGGGAAATGATGCCATCGTTGCCATGTATGCTTACCGTCCGATGATTCAGAATAATGTATCCGATACGGCAGGTGTAGACCTGGATGACGGATATGAGGGATACTGGCAGTCTTTCTGTGCGGCTATTTGGCCATGGAAGTGCAAAGATGCAGTTTTCCAATACAATGAAGCATTTGACACGGTGGGTGAAGGAAATGGTGACGGGCAGGCATGGGATATTGACTGGTCAGACGGCACCGTATACCAATACAACTACAGCCATAACAATGGAGGCGGTTCCATGCTGATCTGTCTGAATGAAGCTTATAATGGAACATTCCGGTATAATCTAAGCCAGGATGATTTGAAATGCCTCATCACATTCCAGGGCAATCCGCTTGCTAAAATTTATAATAATGTATTCTATGTGGGAGGGGATCTGGAAACGGCAATCCACCATCCGGCAGCAGGCAAGCGAAGCGGAGCCGGGTATCTGGCTAATAACATCTTCTACAATGTCAGCACAAATAAAAAAGTCAGTGATGATGGCTGGAACCCTGGTAATAACAAAACATTTGAAAATAACATCTACTATGGTTACAGCGAAGAAGGAATGCCAGGGCTTCCGGAAGCGGATGCAATCACGGCAGATCCGAAATTTGAAAATCCGGGAAGTGCTCCTGTCACTGTTCAGGCAGGCGGGAAGGTTCATGACAGAAGTGCGTTTGCGGGATATAAAATCGCGGACGATTCCCCAGCTGTAAATGCCGGCGTATATATTCCAAATAATGCATCCCAGGATTTCTTTGGAAATGAGTTGACAGGGATTGTACCTGATATTGGTATTCATGAAACAACTGTGGAAGAACCTGTTTCGTTAAACGTATATTCAGATCATTACCTGGTGCAGGATCAGGATATCCGGAATGTGCCAAAAGGTACAACCGCAGAGGAATTTTTGAAAAATATCAAAGCATCTGCAAAAGCGGAGTGCAGGGTAATGAAAGGCCCTGAACAGGTTGCGGCAGATACGGCTGTAACAGAAGAGATGGTATTGAAGGTAATCAATAAAGACAATGAGCAGGAGGCAAGCACCTATAATATCCATGTGGTAAAAGTATATGCCGAATATGCCACAGAGGGAATGACAGCTTCAGCAGGAAGCTTCCAGCCAAACAACGCAGCAGAAGGAAATCCGGCTTATGTACTGGATGATAATATGAATACGATCTGGCATACGGCATGGAGCGGATGTAACAGAAGCGAAGCATGGATCCAGATTGATATGGCTAAAGAACAGCCGGTAGGCATGCTGAAGTATGTGCCCAGAAAAGCAGGTGGGGTAAATGGAATTATTACCGAATACGAAGTATCCGTCAGTACAAACAGCACAGACTGGACGAAAGTTGCTACAGGAAGCTGGGATAACAATTCTGTGATAAAATATGCAGAATTTCCATCGGTAACTGCCAGGTATGTAAAGCTTTGGGCAAAAGATTCCAAATCACAGGAAGCCGGAAAAGTTTTCGCATCTGCAGCAGAAATCCGGCTTGGATATGAAGAATAGGGGGGTGTGAATACGATGAAAAAGAAGATCTTATCAATGCTTACGGCACTGGCTGTCATTGTTTCCAGTATTGCACCGGGAATAACAGTAAGTGCGGCACCTGATCAGGACGCTGCGACAGGCACGACCTATTATGTCAGCACATTAAATGGAAAGGACAGCAATGACGGAACATCGGAATCGAAACCTTTCTACAGTTTACAGAAAATAAATGAATTAACGTTACAGCCAGGAGACCGGGTGCTGTTAGAATCCGGTTCGGAATTTACCAATGGGTACCTGCATCTCCATGAACAGTCCGGCTCCCCGGAGTCACCGATTGTCATAGACAAATACGGAGATGGAAACAACCCGGTAATTAATACAAACGGGCAGGGGATCTGGTACCAGAACTATGGGGGAATGCTGGACAATGTAAATCATGTCTTTAAAGGGTATGTTTCGTCATCGGTACTCCTGTATGATTCGGAATATATAGAGATCAATAATCTGGAAATAACGAACAGGGGTCCCAAAATTGAGACCGCATATAACAATCAGAATGTTATGGAACGTACGGGAGTAGCTGCCATTGCCCAGAATAAGGGTACTGTAGATCACATTTACCTAAATCAGCTGAACATACATGATGTAATCGGAAATGTATACGATAAGCACATGGACAACGGCGGAATCCAGATGAATGTTTTGAAACCAAAAAATGAAGCAGCAACAGGGATCTCAAGATATAATGATGTTAAAATCGAAAACTGTTACCTTGACAATGTAAATCGTTGGGGGATTGCGATTGGCTATACTGCATACTATGATAAGTTTGCAGGTACGGCAATTCCGGACGATATCATTGCGAAATACGGTCATGGAAATGTTGAAATCCGTAATAATTACGTGAAAGAAGCCGGGGGAGATGCCATAACAACTATGTATTGTGACCGCCCGCTGATTGAGTATAACGTATCAGATGGTGCAGCAAGGCAGATAAATGATGCCGACTATACGGCAACGGGGCAAGGAAAAGTGGCAGCTGGGATTTGGCCGTGGAAATGTAAGGATGCGGTATTCCAGTACAATGAAGCATTTGACACGTATTTCAACCAGGATGGTCAGGCGTGGGATGCTGATTCCGGCGATGGAACAATCTACCAGTATAATTACAGCCATAATAACGGCGGCGGGTGTGTAATGTTCTGCCTGCAGCAGTCGTACCGTAATATTTTCCGCTATAATATCAGCCAAAATGATCTGGCAGGCGTGATCAATGCACCATCCCAGCCGGATGCTCATATTTACAACAATGTTTTCTATGTAAAAGAAGGCATTCCGTTTATCCGTCCGGGCATGACTGGCGGTGTGATGAATTTGGAAAATAATATTATCTATTATGCCGGTGATCAGGCAAGAACAGAAAACTGGACATTAAACGGAACCAGGGCAAGCTATAGCAACAACCTATATTACAACTATGCCAATTTACCGGCAGACGATGAGAATGCGGTAAACGTAGCAGCGGGAACACCAGTGTTTGCAGATCCGGGAAAAGCACCAGCCACTACAAACGGCACAGCAAATCCCCATCATGATCCCACACAGGATACTGCATTTGACGGATATAAACTGGCTGAAAATTCACCTGCCATCAATGCCGGAAAATTCATAACGGATAATGGAGGAAAGGATTTCTACGGGAATGAAGTAACCGGAACACCGGATATTGGAGCTTATGAGTCCGCTTCTGTCAGTCTGGATCTGTATTCCTCTGTTTACACCATTGCAGAGTACAAGATCAGCGGCCTGGCTAAGAATACAACCGTAGATCAGTTCTTAGGTAACTTATCTTACGATAAGAAATTAGAGGTACAGGTATTTGACCGGGAAGAGCAGGAACTGACCGGAGAAGATATTGTGACAGGCGGCAGCAAGCTGGCTTTATCGAATGGCAGCCAGACTGTAGAATATACGGTAACGGCAAATACCGATAACAGTATCCATGATTCAGTATTTGAGTTGAAAGACCAGACAATTTATGTGCCGATGACGGAAAAAGCAACGGTATCGGTGGAAGATATCATCAATGGAATTACCGTGAATGATACGGCGGCTATAAAAATTTATCAGAATGATGCCGAAGTAACCCAGGGAAGCGCAGCAGACGGCATGATCCTGAAAGTAATTGCAGAAGACGGCTCCGAAGCAGAGTATACACTGGCTGCTAAAAATGAATACCAGTGGGCAAAAGATTTTGTAGAGGCGAAGCAGGGGAATGTATGGTTTGCCCAGCAGAAAGAAAATAATGAATACAGCAATATGACTGTATTTGATAATACCTATGCCACCTGGAATGGAAAGGATTATGCAGTAATCGGTCTGGAAGGAAACCGTGGACAGCAGACGGCAGATAAGCGCGGCTTATTCTGTGATGCTTTGGCTGTTTCACAAAGGGGCCAGGGATACTCCGCAGCCTACCGGTCACCGGTTGACGGAAATATTATCCTGTCATTTAAAGATATGGGGGATAAGAAGAACGCGTTTCTGCGTATGGCATCAGTCGCCAATCCCAACACAGGATCAGATGTCTTCCTGGCCATAACCAAAAACGGAGAACAGATCGGAGAGCAGATCCAGCTTCCAAATGACGGAACCGGTGTGGAAATTGCTCCTGCTGAGATTCCGGTAGCAAAAGGAGACTATATCCGATTAGAAATTAAGAACATCGGTGCACAGAATGCCAACAAGAGTTCTGCATACGTTACACCTGTCATTACTTATACAGATCCGGCAGAAGCAGATACCCAGGCGCCAACCACTCCTGAGAATATTAAGGCAGAGGAAGTTACCAGTACATCCGCTTCCATCAGCTGGAATGCTTCCACCGATAATGTAGGCGTTAAGGGATACGAAGTAAAAAATGGAGATGAACTTTTAAAGGATATCACCGAGGGAACAAGCACCAGCCTGGATGGACTGACTCCATCTACGGATTATACCTTAACGGTAACTGCATATGATGCAGCAGGCAACAAATCACAGCCTGGAAGTGTGACCTTCCGGACAAAAGATATGGAAGATACCCAGAAACCAACAACACCTGCAAATGTAAGGGCGTCTGATGTTACAGACACCACAGCCACAATCAGCTGGAATGCCTCAACAGATAACGTTGGTGTACAGGGCTATAAAGTCTTAAACGGAAATGAAGAATTAGCCGATGTTACGGATACCAGTGTTACGCTTCAGGAACTGGCGCCGGAAACGGCATATACACTGACCGTTGTAGCTTATGATGCAGCAGGCAATCAGTCTGAACCGGCATCTGTAACATTTACAACAGCAGAGGAAGCGGATACGCAAAGCCCGTCAGCACCTGCAGAGGTCAGCGCGGATGACATCACAGATACAACCGCAATGATTTCCTGGACAGCTTCCACCGATAACAAAGGAGTAGCGGGATATCGGATTAAGAATGGAGAAGTGATCCTGAAAGATCAGGTGACCGATACACAGGCACAGCTTACCAATCTGAACCCTGGTACCGAATATGTAATCAGTGTAGTGGCTTACGATGCAGCAGGAAACGAATCAGATCCGGGAACCGTATCCTTTACAACACTTGGGGAAACGGAAAAGCCGGATACAGAAAAACCATCCATACCTGCAGATGTAAAGGCTGAAAATATTACGGCAGCTGCAGCGGACATATCCTGGGCAGCTTCCACCGACAATGTTGGAGTGGCTGGATATAAGGTAATGAAACAGAATATACTGTTAGCAAATGTAACCGAGGGTACCAGTTATTCGTTAACGGGATTGAATCCCCAGACAGCGTATACCATTGATATCATTGCATACGATGCCGCAGGAAATGAGTCAGATCCGGGAAGCGTTACCTTTACAACCCTGGAGTTAAAAGATGAAGAAGCGCCGTCAATACCGGACAGTGTAAAAGCAGATCCCGTCGGACAGACTACGGCATGGATCAGCTGGAATGCTTCCACCGATAATGTAGGTGTGGCAGGATATGAAGTGAAAAATGGCGGCACCGTTCTGGCAGATGTAACAGAGGGAACCGGTGTGGAAATAAAAGACCTCCTGCGCGGCACGCAATACACCATCAGCGTTACGGCATACGATGCAGCAGGAAACCGTTCGGAACCGGGAATGGTAGACTTCACCACATTAAGAGCAGATGCTTCCGCCTTAAATGCAAAAATTAGCGAAGCGCAGGCAATCAAAAATGACGGAGGCATCTATACAAAGAGCAGCTATAGAGATTTACAGGCAGCCATTGCAGAGGCAAAAGAAACGGCAGGAAATAAAAACAGCAGTGACGAAGAAATCAGGGCAGCCATAACACGGTTAGAAAATGCAATGAAGCTGGTGAAAGTAACACTGACGTTAAACATTGCCAAAGCAGAAATGGAAGCAGGAGATATGCTGCAGCTCACCTCATCCACAAATGAAGCAGAAGCTGCTGTCACATGGAGTTCCTCCAATGAAAAAGTAGTAACGGTTGACGCAAAAGGTATGGTAAAAGCAGCCGCAGCTGGAACAGCTGTAGTAAAAGCGAACCTGGGCACCATCAGTGCAGAGTGTACCATAACGGTTAAATCCAGACCGGCACCAGAACCGGGACCGACGCTTACACTGAATAAGAGCAGCGCAACGATTTATACCAAAGGAACCACGTATGTTCGATTAACTGCGAAAGTGACAGGTCCAAGTAAAAAAGTCAGCTGGAAATCCGGTGATACGAAGATTGCAACCGTGAAAAACGGTAAAGTAACAGCAAAAAAAGCCGGAAAGGTAACGATTACCGCTACGGCAAACGGTATCCGCAGGACATGCAGAATCACTGTAAAAAAACCGGCATTAAAGCTTAGCAAGACAAAGCTTACACTGTATACAAAAGGAAAAACAACCGGAGAAATAGACGCAAGGATAACTGGATCCAGCAAACGTATTGAATGGAAAACCAGCGATAAGAAAATCGCAACAGTTAAAAACGGCAAAGTAACCGCAAAAAAAGCAGGTAAAGTAACAATCACTGCAAAAGCCAACGGAATTACAAAACGCTGTGAAGTAAATGTGAAAAAGCCAAGTCTGAGCGTAAAAAGCAGTACGGTAGTGAATCTGAAGAAAGGAAAAAGTGCGAGAATATCCGTAAAGGTAAAACCCGCCGGAAAAATCAGATTTCAATCCAGTAAGAGTAAAATCGTATCCGTAAGCAGTAAAGGCGAGATGAAAGCGCTGAAAAAAGGAAAAGCAGAAATCACGGTATCCTGCTACGGCATAGAGAAAAAAATCACAGTTTATGTGGATAAAAAGAAATGATCGCCGGAATCATTCGGGACAAATCTCCCACAAAGTGTGACGCACAGCTGCCAAAAAGCAATTTTAAAACACGCTCTGGCTGATGGCAAAAGGAAGCGAAAATAATGTCCGCTTCCATGGAGAAAATAATTCAGAAATTTATGTTTGCAGAGAGATGGATCTTCATCTCTCTGCTTTATGTGTTTATATAGGGTAATGAAGTATTTACACAGAGCGCAAAATGTGTTTCATAATGGATAAATCAGGAATGAAAAGAAGTATCTGCATAATTTATGATTTTAATACACATGCTATGAAAAAGCGAGGTGATAGATCATGATAACGAATGCAGAACAAGAGATTCTCAGTGGAATCTGTAAGGAAAGTAAAACGGCACTTCTGGATATCCACACCATTTTAAGCAAGGTATACGATGATGAGCTGGCGCTGGACCTGAATCTCCAGGCAGCCAGATATTCCAGGCTGGAAGAAAAGGCAGCGGACAGCCTGAGAGAAAAAGGGTTGGCTGATATGGCGCTGGGGCTTGGTGACAGAACGAAACGCTGGGCTTCTCTTCAGGCGGGAACGGTGTTTAATGTGAGTACCTCCCATATAGCTGATATGCTGATACAAAAGAAAGAAGAACGGTTCACTGAGGTGAAAAAAACAGTAGACCAGAATCCGGTTGTGCACAATATGGTATATGAACTCGCAGAAGAATTTCTGGGTTTTGAAGAGGATACCATACGGATTCTCAAGTCTTATTTGTAAAATAGGCATGAGAATATATTGTAAAGAAATGTAAAAAATTACTTGTCATCAGCTTCTGTACATTATATAATACAAAATGGAACTGAAACGTAGAGGCAGATGGATTGAGGAGCGTCTGTTTTTACTGGAAAACATTTATGCTAAGGAGGATTTTAAAATGTCATATGTTGATGAGGTAATTGAACTGGTAGTGAAAAAGAACCCTGCTGAACCGGAATTCCATCAGGCAGTAAAAGAAGTTCTGGAATCTTTACGCGTTGTAGTTGAAGCAAATGAAGAAAAATTCAGAAAAGATGCATTGCTGGAAAGACTTGTAGAGCCGGAAAGACAATTCAAATTCCGCGTGCCTTGGGTAGACGACAAGGGACAGGTTCAGGTAAATACAGGTTATCGCGTGCAGTTTAACAGCGCAATCGGACCTTACAAAGGCGGTCTTCGTCTTCATCCATCCGTAAATATCGGTATTATTAAATTCCTGGGATTCGAACAGATTTTCAAGAACTCACTGACAGGTCTTCCAATTGGCGGCGGTAAAGGTGGATGTGATTTTGATCCTAAGGGCAAATCAGACAGAGAAGTAATGGCATTCTGCCAGAGCTTTATGACAGAACTCTGCAAATATATTGGTGCTGATACAGACGTACCGGCAGGTGATATCGGAACAGGTGCAAGAGAGATCGGATACATGTTCGGACAGTATAAGAGAATCCGCGGCGTTTATGAAGGCGTGTTAACCGGAAAAGGCTTATCCTATGGCGGATCTTTAGCAAGAACAGAAGCTACCGGATATGGTTTATTATATTTAACAGAAGAATTGTTAAAGATCAACGGAAAAGAATTAGCAGGTAAAACAGTAGCGGTTTCCGGTTCCGGAAATGTTGCTATTTACGCAACTCAGAAAGCACATCAGCTGGGTGCGAAAGTTGTAACTGTAAGCGATTCTACCGGATGGATTTATGATCCGGAAGGAATTGACGTTGACGTATTAAAAGAGATTAAAGAAGTTAAACGTGCAAGATTAACTGAATACAAAAACTATAGACCAAATTCTGAATATCACGAAGGAAAAGGCGTATGGACAGCAAAAGTTGATATTGCCCTTCCATGTGCGACACAGAATGAACTGGATATCGAAGATGCTAAGACTTTGGTAGCAAATGGCTGCTTCGCAGTATGCGAAGGTGCTAACATGCCTACAACCCTGGAAGCTACAAAATACCTTCAGGAAAACGGCGTAATCTTTGCTCCTGGTAAAGCTGCAAATGCAGGTGGTGTTGCTACTTCCGCACTGGAAATGTCACAGAACAGCGAAAGACTGAGCTGGTCATTCGAAGAAGTGGATTCCAAATTACAGGGAATCATGGTGAATATCTGCCATAACATGTCAGACGCAGCAAAACGTTATGGACAGGACGGCAACTATGTATTAGGCGCTAACATTGCAGGATTTGAAAAAATTGTAGATGCAATGAACGCACAGGGAATCGTATAATCGTATAAGAAATCCCGCAAGTATAATTGATGTAAGCATTTAAAGTTAAACCCTATGGCGAAGTGAATTATTCACTTCGCTTTTTTTTATGCAGCTAAGAGACTGATTATTCAACAGGGCTCGTTCATCCTGACATCACTTTTATGCCATTTCTATTCTCCTCTCGTGCAGAATCAGCCGTAATGAGATGAAGAAAATCTTTTTTTGTCATAAAGTATAATTGCAGCCATAGGCATCTGTATGTTATAATCAAAATAAAATTAAGCCTGAACATAAAAGCGGCAAAAATATTTCACCTGAAAGGATATATTAATATGAAAAGTAAAAAATGGCTGGTACAAGGGATAGCGATACTCATTTTTGTTGTATTTTTTTCAGTGACAGTTTTTGCGGCAGATCAACAAATTGTGGCAGATCAACAAATTACGGCTGCTGAAACAGAGAAAGAAAATCCTCTAGAACATTCTCTCTATGTAAGGGGCCAGGATGAAGAGGGGATGTTGACAAGTGTCAGTGAAGAAGAGTGGAAAGAATTGAAAAAAGAGGGTAAAAAGGACATGCAGAAAACGGCTTTTGTAGTGTTTCAGCCCCAGAAAGCACCAACAGAAGAAGTTCCCCAAACAGACAAATCCGGACATGTAGCTGAAACAGAAACGGGTGTGGAATCAACAGAAACGAATTTGCCTGTGTCAGATGAAGCATATGAAAAAACAACCGAAACCCAAAAGCTTAAGCAAGGTGAAACATACGACGAAATAACCGAGAATCAGATGTCTGTTTCAGGTGAGATATACGAAGAAACAACCGAGGCTCAAATGTCAGAGGCAGGTAAGACATACGAAGAAACAACCGAGGCTCAAATATCTGAGTCAGATGATACATATGAAGGAACAGCCAACACGAAAATGGCTGAGACAGATGAGACATCCGAAGAAACAACCAATACCCAAATGTTAGAAACCAATGAATTGCCAGTAAAAATTCCGGAAACAGAAATGTTGGAGACAAGTAATCCGGTACAAACTGTAAAGCTAACAAAAAAACATAAAAAATACATAGAAAAATCAGCAAATATATTTAAAGAGGTTGTGGTTATCTTTAATGGCTGCTCCCCGGAGGACGAATTGTGTCTGGCGGAATATTCTAACGTAATCGTAAAGGTATTAGAGAAGGAAGTAAAAGAAACGGAACTGGAAGACATAATGAAAGTTCTGAATATAGAAGAAACCAGAAATGATTACGATCGGCACATCGATGAGATCAAAGCCAACCAGAGTGAAGGATCGGAAAGCGAGTCCGAAAAACCCGTGGTACTGAATAAGGAAACCAGAAAAGATAGTGGTCTGGAGAAAATTTCCGGTACAGAAAATCCCATAACGTTGGTAGAAGGAGGCAGTCAGCCGGCTATCAGGGCAGCCAGCACAAATAACGATGATACAAATACAGACAATAATAAAAATAAAGAGATAACCCTAACGTTTACGATTGACGACTTGTCTGCAGGTGAAGATATGCTTACAGCAACCTGTGCGATTTCGTCAAAGACAGAAATAACGAATGGGAAATTAACATTTACCTATGATAAAAACATAATGACTCTTGAAAGTGCCGATGCAGAGGAGTTAGAGGCTTTTGAAGACAATGATATGACATGCCAGATCAATGATGCGAATAATGGTGCCGCAGAGGGAACGATAGAGATGACCATTTCTTCGGCGCAGGGAGTTAAGCTGGATGGGGATATGCTTTATTTATACTTTGATCTGAATACATTAGCAAAAATGGGAGATGTTTACGAAATAAAACTTCAAGTCAATGAGATGAAAAATGGTGCTGCCGATCTGACAACAGATGTGAAACAAAGCACGTATACCGTAACGGATGAAGATGAGATTGAAAATGACGATGATGAAGATGACGTGGAAGACAGTGCAGATGATGGTGAGGATGAGAGCGAGTCAGAAACTAAGAGAACACAGTCAACACAGTCCACGCAGTCTACAAATAGATCAAACACTGCATCATCCGAATCCGGTACCAAAACAACAACTCCGCCAAAAACCGGTGATGAAAGTAACACGACACTTTGGTTAATCATCGGCGGCGCATCTCTGTTAACGGTACTGTATACATATAGAAAAAAAAGAAAAGCATAATAGAGAGACTCTGTAAGAAGTCAATACACGTTCATTTCACTATGTGTATTGGCTTTTAACGTTTAAGATGTTTGTTTCATTAGCGTGACAAACAGTGGAAATGAATGAAGCAGTGAGTCGGACTTGATAGAAAGCCGGAACAGTAATACTGACGGAAGGAGATGGTTGGAGAAGAGAAAACATCACAATAAATGGGGTTAATCTTAAGTAATTTTTTATAAAATAACAGTAGAAATGAACTTATTGGATAGTGTATACTATAAACAGTGTTGCTATAATTGTGAATAATCATTCCAAAAAATGAATGAGTGATGATAGTATAGTTTGGGTACACTATGGATAAATACATAATTTCAGAAGAGGATGGATAGCCATGTGTGGATTTTGCGGATTTGTAAGCGATATAACAGATAAAGAAACTATTTTGGGAAATATGATGGATGTTATTAAGCATAGAGGACCAGATTCAGAAGGAAAGTTTTGCACCGATGAAGCAGCATTGGGTTTTCGAAGACTGAGCATCATCGACCTGGAGAGCGGCTCACAGCCTATGTTTAATGAAACCGGCGACATAACCCTGGTATTTAACGGGGAGATCTATAACTGCCTGGAACTCAGGGAACGCTTTAAACAAAAAGGACATGTTTTTGCCAACCGTTCAGATTCAGAAGTACTGCTTCATGGGTATGAAGAATACGGCGAAAAATTAGTCAATGAACTGCGCGGCATGTTTGGCTTTGCCATCTGGGACGCACCCAATAAAAAGTTATTTATGGCGAGGGATTTCTTTGGAATCAAGCCGGTTTACTATGCAATGATAAACGGCAGCCTGGTTTTCGGATCCGAGATAAAAAGTATATTGGAATTTCCGGGATTTCAAAGAGAAGTAAATGAAGAAGCCCTGGAACAATACCTTTCTTTTCAATATTCCGCATTGCCGGAGACATTTTTTAAAGGAATTTATAAATTATTACCGGGACATTATCTGACCCTTCAGGATGGAAAAATTGAGATTACCCAGTATTTTGACCCGACTCTGGCGCCTCAGAAGACCGATGAGACAGAGGAAGAATTAATTCAGAAAATAGATACTGTAATGAGCGAGTCGGTTGAAAAACATATGCTGGCAGACGTGGAAGTTGGCGCGTTCTTATCCAGCGGCGTAGACTCCAGCTTTATTGCAGCGAAGTATTCCGGAAACAAGACCTTTACCGTTGGATTTTTTGATGAAAACAGTCCATATAATGAAACCCAGTTTGCCAAAAAACTTTCGAAGCATCTGAATCTGGAAAATCACAGTAAAATTATATCCGAACAGGAGTATTGGGATGCCATTCCAAAGATCATGTATCATATGGATGAACCCCTGGGAGATGCTGCGGCAATTGCTCTCTACTTTGTGGCTCAGGAGGCGGCGAAACACGTAAAAGTAGTTACTTCCGGGGAAGGGGCAGATGAATTCTTTGGAGGATATACCATTTACAGAGAACCGCTGGCGTTAAAACATGTGCAATGGATTCCAAAGCCCATCCGCCGTGCATTTGCCTGTGTGGCAATGAAACTGCCGGAACATATGAAGGGAAGAAGCTATCTGATCCGTGCAAGTAAATCGGTTCAGGAGCGTTTCATTGGCAATGCCAATATTTTTACTGCAAAAGAGAGAAAAACGATTCTGAAACACCCTGCTAAGATTATGACGCCTCAGGAATTTCTGGATAAAAATTACAAAAAAATGGCGAAGTATGATGATACAACCAAAATGCAGTATATCGACCTTACCAACTGGCTTCCGGGAGATATTCTTCTGAAAGCGGACAAAATGAGTATGGCACATTCCCTGGAACTGCGTGTACCGTTCCTGGATAAGGAAGTCTTTGATGTAGCCAGAAAAATAAATACGGAAGAAAAATTAAAAGAACATACAACAAAGTATGCCTTCCGTAAAGTAGCCGAAAAATATTTACCGAAACAGACAAGTGAAAAGAAAAAACTGGGCTTCCCGGTTCCAATCCGTGTATGGTTAAAACAGGACAGCGGGTATGGAAGAACAAAGAAAATGTTTACAGGGAAAAGTGCAGGAAAGTTCTTCAACCAAAAACAGATCATGCAGCTTCTGGACGATCACAAGGCGGGGCTGCGGGATAACAGCAGAAAGATCTGGGTAATCTATACATTCTTGATCTGGTATCAGGTATTCTTTGTAGAAAAGGAGCATAACTTCGCATGACAAAACAGGAATTTGCAGACTGGGCGGGACGGGAAACGATTATTTTGGACGGTGCAACGGGATCAAATCTGATAAAAGCAGGCCTGAAACGCGGTGTTTGTACAGAGCAATGGATCCTTGAAAATCCAGGAATTTTAACTGAATTACAGCGGGCATATGCCGATGCGGGAAGTAATATTGTATATGCGCCGACTTTTGCAGCAAACCGTCTGAACTTAAAATATTATGGATTGGAAGAGAATATCAGGCAGATGAATCACGAGCTTGTAAAGCTTTCCAAGGAAGCAGTACAGGGAAGGGCATATGTTGCAGGTGACCTGACTACTTCCGGTAAGATTATCGGTGCTTCTGATGAGGTGACTTATGAGTCTGTATTGGAAATGTATAAGGAACAGATCATTTATCTGGTAGAGGCGGGCGTGGATCTGCTGGTGGCGGAGACCATGATCAGCATTGATGAGACCCTGGCGGTACTGGATGCGGCAGCAGAAGTCTGTGATTTGCCGGTGTTGTGTTCCATGACTCTGGAAGCGGACGGAAGTGTGTTTGCAGGAGGGACAGCATGGGATGCAGTGGAGTCCCTTCAGGAAATGGGTGCTTCCGCAGTAGGGCTGAATTGTTCCGTGGGTCCTGACCAGTTAGAATCGGTAGTTGCTTCTATGAAAAGAGTTGCTTCTGTTCCCATAATGGCGAAGCCCAATGCAGGAATGCCGGTTATTACGGAAACAGGGGAAGCTATTTATAATATGAATGCACAAGATTTTGCTAAACATATGATGGTACTGGTAAAAGCCGGTGCCGGAATTGTGGGAGGGTGCTGCGGTACCACTCCTGAATACATTGCGATGCTTGCAGGCAATATCCATAACATGCAAAAATAATGACTCCACACAGAAAAAGGGCTGCTTTACCAATTGGTAAAGCGCCCTTTTGCAATATGTATCCTGCTACTCTCTGAATTCGAATAAAGCCTTTACCGGGATCCCCAATACGTCCGATATATCGAACAGTTTATCCAGGGATATGGATGTAGGCATGTTCGGAGCTTCCAGATTACTGATATGAGTCCGGCTTAAGTTGGTGTGTTCAGCCAGCTGTAATTGTGTGAGACCGCGCATTTTGCGGTAATAAGCAACGGTTAGACCAAGCTGCTTATATTGACTTTGGCGTTTTTTATTCATTTTATCCATATGAATTCCTCCTTGCATATAGTTTATTCTTTGTAAGGAAAAAACGAAACAAGGCATAGACCAACTTATGCAATGCAAAATTTTGCAAACAGGGAATAAAGATTTCAGAATACAATGTAAAAAATTGCAAAGATTAGTGAGGTCTGGGTTTTTGAAGGCTGATTTTAAACTGTATGAATTCCTGTACCTCTTTTTGGAGTGAGGGACTTAAATGATTGTAGCTGTATAATAACTCCTGTTCTTCTTTGGTCAGAATAGTAGAAATCAGGTCGTACTGCTGTCCCCGGATCAGATAATCCATGCTGATGCCAAATAAATCGGCCAACTGTACCAGTGAATCCAGCGGCGGAGTCCGGTAACCGTTTTCATAATTCGTATATGTCTGACGTTCTACATTTAATATCGTACTGACATGCTCCTGTGTATATCCGCGGTCTTCACGCAAACGGCGAAGACGCTGTCCTAAAGTTGATCTCAACATAAGATACCTCCAAATATTTTAAATATTATAGCAAGTAATGGTAAATATTTCCTTTTAGGACACGAAATGAAACTGAGATGCCACATACCGAATTTCCTGTTGAAAATTGTCGGAAAGGAAGAATTATGTCTATAAAATTTTTGGAATATAAGTTGAGGTGCAAACATAAAAAATGTTCACACCGCCTCATGGTGTGAGTATTGCATAACACTGCAATATGTAATTGGTGTTAAATGAAACTGACGGAGTGTGAGGGAGTTAAGAAGAAAGTGAAAGAGGTACGACATTAACAGAATCAGCAGATCGCATGGAGAGAACAGCATCTGTAGAATAAGAATATCCGGGAGAAGCCTGTGTGAGACCCTCCCGGATATTCAGAATTGTATCTGACTCAGATAGCTGTTGTGATAACGGCCATCAAATGTTACATCTTCCTGAAACCAATCAGGCGGGATAAAATGATCCGCTGTTTTTTCATCGGGAAATTCTACCTCAGCCAGTATTAAGGGGGCGAACGGAGGATCAAAGAGATCCAGTTCGATGTTTAAACCCTGCTTGAGGGGGATCACATATCTCTTTTTAGAAATGATATTCCCGTCAGCTTTCGGTTTTAAGTGCTCGTAGGCATCCTTTGTAAGGGGAAGATTGTACTCCTCCCGAACCATCATGCCTTTTCCTTTGTAGGTGAGAATATATTCATCATTCTGTCTGCGGATGCGTACCACAGGCTCCGTACATAAATATCCCTGTTCAATAATATGATAGGGATAGGAATTAAGATTTGCAGGTAAATCTTTTATCAGATATTTTCGTTCAATTTCCATAGGGCTACCTCCTTTGCTGGAATGAATTTTCAAATATACTCTAAGGCTATCATAATATATTTACAATAGAAAGTAAATTGTTTTTCTAAACTACTGGTATATTGAAATTATTTTTGGTAGAATAAAGAAAATAGTCAAAGGAGGTTTTTAAATGAGTAAAATATATATTTTTTTAGCAGAAGGATTTGAAGAAATAGAAGGTTTGACCGTAGTGGATCTGCTGCGTCGCGGGAAGCTGGATATTACCATGATTTCCATGACCGGTGTGCTGGCTGTGACCGGTTCCCATGGTATCTGTGTTACGGCTGACGCTGTTTTTGAAGAGACTGATTTTTCCGATGCGAGGATGTATGTCCTCCCAGGTGGAATGCCGGGAACATTACATCTGGGTAACCACAAAGGACTGGTTGATTTACTGAAAGAAGCCCATGCTAAGAACGGAAAGATCGCTGCCATTTGTGCTGCTCCCAGTGTGCTTGGTACAAATGGGATTCTGGAAGGCAAAAGAGCCGTCTGCTATCCCGGATTTGAAGATAAGCTGCTTGGGGCACAGGTTTTAAATGATCCGGTGGCAGTGGATGGGAATATCATCACCAGCCGGGGACTGGGAACGGCAATTGAATTCTCCCTGGCTATTATTTCCGAATTTCTGGGGGAAGAAGAAGCACAGAGGATAGCAGAGTCAATTATATATAAATAGAACAGATAGATCGTGAGGAAAGTATATGATTTGGACCAGATATGAATTAAAAGACAGAGCGAAGAATGTGCTGAGGGGCTGCATTTGGTCTGCCATCCTTGTCTGCCTGATATCAGGGCTGTTAAGCGGAGAGTTTGGCGGCAATGGTTCCGGAGGCAGGTCTTCCGGAAACAACAGCAGTATGGAATGGTTCGCGGGTGATGATACCGACGATACCAGTCGTGATATAGCTGATGAAGATGGAAATGATGACGGTCAGTCGGGGCTTACCGGGCGGATCACCGATGGTGCGGGGGGACTGCTAAAGGATGCCGGTACCAGAATCAGCGGACTGCTGACGAGAGGCTTATTCCCCATTTACGTTTACATGGGACTGATGGTGCTGTTATTTAGCATCGTGCTGCATCTGCTGATCGGAATGCCGATCTGGGTGGGCGCAAAAAGGTTTTTTATGTGCAGCAGGGAACGGCGGACCGGAGTGGGCGAGCTGCTGTATGCATTTAAGAGCAGATATATAGTAAATGTTGTACTGACCATGTTTTTAAGGGAAGTAAAAATTTTCCTTTGGACACTCCTTCTTATTGTACCGGGTATTATTAAAAGCCTGCAGTATATGATGGTTCCTTATATTCTTGCAGAAAACCCGGATATTGAACGGAAAAGGGCTTTTGAAATCAGTGCCGGGATGATGAGCGGACAGCTCTGGGAAGTATTTATTTTGAAACTGTCGTTTATCCCCTGGATGATTCTGGGTGCCATATCCTGCGGCATTGCAAATGTGCTGTATGTGAATCCTTATATGGCTGCCACAGAGGCGGAATTGTATGGCGTATTAAGAATATATGCCATTGAAAACGGGATCAGCAATACCTATGAACTGCCCGGATTTGCTGAGGAATGTTTATAAAAAGTTCACGAATATCAAATAAAAAAAGTATAGCAATTTAGAAAGCCTTGTGCTATACTATTAAAATGACTGTAAGTATGGGAAAATATAGCGTTCTCCATACGATTGATTAAGGAGGAAATTAGATAACATGAGTTTACAGGTAGAGAAGTTAGAAAAGAACATGGCGAAGCTGACAATTGAAGCTTCTGCAGAAGAGCTGGAAAAAGCAATTCAGGCTGCTTATCAGAAAAATAAAGGTAAAATTAACATGCCAGGTTTCCGTAAAGGAAAAGCTCCAAGGGTTATGATAGAAAAAATGTACGGCCCGGGCGTTTTCTATGAAGATGCAGCAAATGCATTAATTCCAGACGCATATGCAAAAGAAGTGGAAGACTGCGATTTAGATATCGTTTCACAGCCTAAAATTGATGTTGTACAGATTGAAAAAGGAAAATCCTTTATCTTTACAGCTGAAGTAGCTTTAAAGCCAGTTGTAACACTTGGCGAATACAAAGGTGTGGAAGTGGAAAAGCAGGCTGTTGAAGTAACAGATGAAGAAATTATGGCAGAGATTGATAAAGAGAGAGAAAACAACTCCCGTACAATCGATGTTGATGACAGAGCTGTCCAAAACGGCGATATGGTCAAATTAAATTTTGAAGGATTCGTTGACGGAGAAGCATTTGAAGGCGGTAAGGGAGAAGATTATGACCTTACAATCGGTTCCGGAAGCTTTATTCCAGGATTTGAAGAGCAGTTAGTTGGTGCAAAGATCGGTGAAGAAATGGAAGTTAACGTTACTTTCCCGGAAGAGTACCAGGCAGCAGAATTAGCTGGTAAAGCAGCTGTATTCAAATGTACGGTAAATGAAATTAAAGTAAAAGAACTTCCGGAAGCAGACGATGATTTTGCAAAAGATGTTTCTGAATTTGATACATTAGCTGAATACAAAGAAGACATCAAGAAAAACCTGACAGAGAAAAAAGAAAAAGAAGCAAAAACAGCAAAAGAAAACGCAGTCGTTGCTAAAGTTGTTGAAAATGCAACAATGGAAATTCCGGCTCCAATGGTAGACGGACAGGTTCGCCAGATGGCTGATGATTTTGCAAGAAGAATCCAGTCCCAGGGATTATCTGTAGAGCAGTACTTCCAGTTTACCGGAATGAACGCTGAGAAGTTATTCGAGCAGATGAGACCGGAAGCTGAAAAACGCATTCAGAACAGCCTTGTATTAGAAGCAGTTGCAAAAGCAGAAGATATCCAGATCAGCGATGAGAAGGTAGAAGAAGAATTAGCAAAAATGGCTGAAACTTACAAAATGGAAGTAGAAAAACTGAAAGAAATCATGGGCGATTATGAAAAAGAACAGATCAAAAATGATTTAGCGATTCAGGAAGCAGTAACTATAGTTACCGAAGCTGCAAAAGAAATCTAATCAGACTTTTGGTGAACACATATATTATAGAAGATAGACAGGAGGAGTCATCATGAGCTTAGTACCTTATGTCATTGAACAGACAAGCAGGGGTGAGAGATCCTATGATATCTATTCAAGATTATTAAAAGACAGAATTATCTTTCTCGGTGAGGAAGTAAACGATGTCAGTGCCAATTTAATTGTGGCACAGCTGTTATTTTTAGAATCAGAAGATCCTGGAAAGGATATCCACCTTTACATCAACAGTCCGGGTGGTTCCGTATCATCAGGGTGGGCAATTTACGATACCATGCATTATATTAAATGCGATGTTTCTACCATTTGTATGGGTATGGCAGCCAGCATGGGAGCATTTCTGCTGGCAGGCGGTGCAAAAGGTAAGAGATTTGCACTTCCGAATTCACAGATCATGATTCATCAGCCATCCGGCGGTGCACAGGGACAAGCAACCGATATTAAGATTGTTGCAGATCAGATCTTAGGTACAAGAAGAAAATTAAACGAGCATCTTGCTGCAAATACGGGTCAGCCCCTTGAAGTTATCGAAGTGGATACAGAGAGAGATCACTATATGAGTGCAGAAGAAGCAAAAGCATACGGCATCATTGATGATGTGATTGCGAATCGTTAGACGATGCATGAAGATAAGGCTCCTGCTCTGTGAGTGGGAGTCTTATATAGATTTGGAAGTTATAAAAGGGCTGTTCTTTGCAGCCAAAGAAATCATTATGAGGTGGAAAGATGGCAGGGAAATATGCAGAACCGAAAGTTCGGTGTTCGTTTTGCAACAAATCAGAAGATCAGGTTCGAAAACTGATTGCAGGGCCCAGCGGGGTATATATCTGCGATGAGTGTATTGAAATCTGTTCTGAAATTATCGAAGAGGAATTAGAAGACGATTTCGGAATGGACAACGGGGACGAGATTAATCTCATGAAACCCGAAGAAATAAAATCATTTTTGGATGAATATGTAATCGGACAGGATGATGCAAAAAAAGCGTTATCCGTAGCAGTTTATAATCACTATAAGAGAATTATGGCAGGAAAAGATCTTGGTGTAGAGCTTCAGAAAAGCAACATCCTGATGCTTGGACCAACCGGTTCCGGTAAGACACTATTGGCGCAGACACTGGCAAAATTATTAAATGTACCCTTTGCCATTGCAGATGCGACCGCATTGACAGAAGCAGGATACGTTGGAGAAGACGTTGAAAATATTCTGCTTAAAATCATTCAGGCAGCAGATTACGATATTAACCGTGCACAGTACGGAATTATTTATATTGATGAGATAGATAAAATTACAAGAAAATCAGAAAATGCATCCATTACAAGAGATGTATCAGGAGAAGGCGTACAGCAGGCATTGCTGAAGATTCTGGAAGGAACCGTTGCAAGCGTTCCACCTCAGGGAGGCAGAAAGCACCCTCATCAGGAATTAATTCAGATCGATACAACCAACATCCTGTTTATCTGCGGTGGAGCTTTTGAAGGACTGGACAAAATCATTGAGACCCGTATGGATACAAAGTCAATGGGATTCAATGCTCAGATAGCGGATAAGAGGGAAAAAGACATCGGAGAAATCCTGCGTCATGTACTTCCTCAGGACTTCGTAAAATTTGGTATGATACCGGAAATTATCGGACGTGTGCCGGTAACAGTTTCTCTGGAAGCATTAGATAAAGATACCCTGATTCGTATCTTAAGAGAGCCGAAAAACTCTATTATCAAGCAGTACAAGAAGCTGTTTGAACTGGATGGAGTTGATCTGGACTTTGATGAAGGAGCAGTTGAAGCGATTGCTGAGAAATCCCTTGCCAGAAAAACCGGAGCCAGAGGACTGCGTGCTATCCTGGAAAAATCTATGATGGAACTGATGTATACCGTTCCTTCGGATGAGACGATCGAAAGATGCGTGGTAAACAAGGAAACCATTGAAGGCACAGGTGATCCCGAGATCATGCACAGGGATGAGAGAGCACTGCCGTCAAAAAGTGCGCGCAGAAAACTAAAGATAAGTTCAGAGACTGCGTAGAGTGTGTCTGACAATGTATTGCACTTAGTGACGAGCATTCTATTTATCGGAATTTACGCAATACTGTACTAGAGGGATAAAAATGAGTGAAATAATAAAGAATATACCGGCAGTGGCCCTTCGTGGCATGACGATTTTACCTGCGATGATTGTGCATTTTGATATCAGCAGAACAAAATCAATCAGGGCTATTGAAGAAGCAATGCTAAAAGAACAGAGGCTGTTTGTAGTAACCCAGAAGGATCCGGATCAATCCGATCCGGAGCTGGATGACCTGTATCATATCGGAACGATTGTTGAGATTAAGCAGGTAGTAAAACTGCCGCAGAATATCTTCCGCGTTCTGGCTGAAGGGCTGGAACGTGCTGAACTTCTGGAGTTATCTGACTCAGAGGAATATCTGGTGGTTGATGCGGGCACCTTTTCCCAGGAGCCTTCACAGCCGATGGATGATTATATGAAACAGGCTATGGTGCGCAACTTAAAGGAAATCTTCGAAGACTATAGCAAAGAAAACGGTAAAATGAGTAAAGAACTGGTACATCAGCTTCTGGAAATAACCGAGATTGAAAAGCTGGTTGATCAGATTGGCATTAATATACCGCTTTATTTTGAAGATAAGCAGCGCCTGCTGGAGGCCGTGGATATTTTTGAACGTTATGAACTGCTCAGTGTCATATTGAGCAATGAAATAAATGTATTAAAGATTAAGCGGGATCTTCAGGAAAAAGTAAAAGAACATGTGGATAAAAATCAAAAAGAATATCTTTTGCGTGAACAACTCAAAGTAATCCGTCAGGAATTAGGTGAGGACAATCTGTTAGGCGATGCCGATCATTTTAAAGAAGAGCTGAATAAGCTGAAAGCTTCCGGTAAAGTGAAGGAAAAGATTGCAAAAGAGATTGAGCGTTTTAAAAGCGTTGGATCCAATTCTTCTGAAAGTGCAGTGATCCGGGGGTATCTGGAAACATTGCTGGAAATGCCCTGGGATAAATTTTCCAAAGATAATAAGGATCTGAAAAGTGCAAAAAAGATTCTGGATCAGGATCATTATGGACTGGAAAAGGTAAAAGAGAGAGTTCTGGAATTTCTGGCGGTTCGTATTTTGACAAAGAAAGGGGAAAGTCCCATTCTCTGTCTGGTAGGACCACCCGGAACCGGAAAAACTTCCATAGCAAAGTCTGTAGCCAGAGCACTGAATAAAAAGTATGTACGTATCTGCCTGGGCGGTGTACGGGATGAGGCTGAGATCAGGGGGCACCGCAGAACTTATGTAGGCGCCATGCCCGGAAGAATTGCCAGCGGCATGAAGACGGCAGGAGTCAAAAATCCACTGATGCTTTTAGACGAAGTGGACAAGGTCAGCAGTGATTATAAGGGAGACACTTCTTCCGCATTGCTTGAAGTTCTGGATTCTGAGCAGAATAGTAAATTCAGGGATCATTATCTGGAAATCCCCATTGACTTATCCGATGTACTTTTTATAGCAACGGCAAATGACATGCAGGCAATTCCAAGACCGCTGTTAGACCGTATGGAGATTATCGAAATTTCCAGCTATACGGAAAATGAAAAGCTTCATATTGCAAAGGAACACCTGATCCGTAAACAGATCGAACGCCACGGGCTGACAGCAAAGCAGTTATCCATCAGCGATACGGCTTTGAAGACAATCATTGCTGCTTATACAAAAGAAGCGGGAGTTCGTAATCTGGAACGTAAGATTGGGGAAATCTGCCGGAAGGCAGCACGGGAGATCCTGGAAAATAAGAAATCCCATATTACAATTACGGAATCTAATGTAGCAAAATACCTTGGCAAGAAGAGATACAGCTTCCAGGGACTGAATGAAACAAATGAAATCGGGATTGTCCGGGGACTGGCATGGACCAGTGTCGGGGGAGACACCCTTCAGATAGAAGTTAATATTCTTCCGGGAAAAGGTGAGTTTTTACTGACTGGACAGCTGGGAGACGTCATGAAAGAATCCGCTCAGGCAGGAATCAGCTATATACGCTCTTTAAGTAAAGCGTATAAGATTCAGGATGATTTTTTCAAAAAGCATGATATTCACATACATATCCCGGAAGGGGCAGTACCAAAAGATGGTCCGTCTGCCGGGGTAACAATGGCAACTGCAATGATTTCCGCAATTACGGAAACGCCGGTCCGGGCGGATGTAGCCATGACCGGAGAGATCACTTTAAGGGGAAGAGTACTTCCCATTGGAGGGTTAAAGGAAAAACTGCTGGCTGCCAAAAATGCAGGGATGAAGACCGTATTCGTTCCCGCTAAAAATAAAGCAGATGTGGAAGAGATATCAGGTGAAATAAAACGGGGATTGGAAATCCGGTTCGCGGAGACGATGAAAGACATTCTGCCTGTGGCACTCGTGGACCCAAAAGATTAAATCCACGGAAACCCCAGCAATGGCGGATGAGAGGAAATTATGGTAATAAAAAATGTGGCATTAGAAACGGTATGCGGAATCACCAGTGTGCTTCCGGATAATGATAAAATGGAAATTGCATTTGCAGGGAAATCCAATGTAGGGAAATCTTCCTTAATCAATGGTCTGATGAATCGGAAATCCCTTGCAAGAACCAGTTCTTCGCCTGGAAAAACCCAGACAATCAATTTCTATAACATTAATGATGAAATGTATCTGGTGGATCTTCCTGGTTACGGTTATGCAAAGGTTGCCCAGGCGGTAAAAGAAAAATGGGGGAAACTCATCGAGCGTTATCTCCATGATTCAAAACAGCTCAAAGCAGTGTTTCTGCTGATTGATATCCGTCATGAACCTTCCGTGAATGACAAGACGATGTATGACTGGATTCTGCATAATGGATATGAGCCGGTAATTATAGCAACGAAACTGGACAAGCTAAAAAGAAGCCAGGTGCCAAAACATTTAAAACAGATTAAAACAGGTTTGAATGTGGTTGAAGGAACTAAAATCATACCCTTTTCTGCAGAGACAAAGCAGGGCAGGGATGAAATCTGGGCCTTCATCGATGAACTTTAAACAGACTGTAATCACAGTATAATAGATGAAAAAATCGCGGTAGCAGGAAACATTTGCCATCGCGGTTTTTCACATACAAAAATCTGACTGACCAGTCGGACGGAAACGGATTAAAGTTTCCGCAAACATATTGTGGGGTTTATACGCAAAGGAGGGAGGAAATATGATATCTCGTTATAGTGTGAAAAAGCCGTATACGGTAGTAGTGGCGGTGGTTCTGGTAATTATACTGGGGGTTGTGTCATTTTTAAATATGAAGACAGATCTGCTTCCGGATATGACACTGCCCTATGCAATTGTTATGACTACATACCCGGGAGCAAGTCCGGAGGAGGTAGAAACCATGGTTACCAAGCCAGTGGAACAGGCAATGGCAACCATCAGTAATATTGAAAATGTAACCTCGGTATCCAGTGAAAATGTATCTCAGGTCATTTTGGAGTTTTCCCAGAGTGCCAACATGGATGCAGTCACCATAGAGATGCGTGAAAGTCTGGACCAGATCAAAGGTTATTGGGATGATGCCGTGGGCAGCCCCATTATCATGAAGCTGAATCCGGATATGATGCCGATTATGGTAGCGGCGGTGGAAGCTGGAGACATGAGCAGCTCAGAACTCACCGAACTTGTGAAAAATAAACTGCTCCCTGATCTGGAAAGTATTGAAGGGGTGGCATCCGCATCCACTTCCGGAGATGTTAAGGAAGATATCAAGGTTGTGATCCGTCAGGAAAAAGTAGATGCCGTGAATCAGAAAATCATCGCTGCGCTGAATAATAAATTTTCGGATGCAAAAACGGAAATGGATAAAGCCCAGAGTAAAATTGATGAGGGCAAAAAGCAGTTAGATGACGGTCAGAAAGAGCTGGCTGATCAGACCGCGAATGCAGAAGCTCAGATCAACAGCGGTAAGGACGAACTGTTGAAAAACGAAGTCCAGATTGACACGGCACTAGCGGCTATTGCAGAAAAGCAGCAGACACTGGCAACATCCAGGTCTGTTATCGAAGTGCTGGAGACAAAGTTTGCAGAGGGACAGGCAGAACTGGCAGCCAAAGAAAGCGAGCTTGCCCAAAGCGAAGCCGAGCTGGAGAAAAAGGCAGAAGAATTAAAAGATGCAGCCAGTCAGCTAAAATCCCTGCCGGAACAGCTTAAGGAACTGGACAGCCAGATTCAGCAGCTCACAGATGCCGAGACAGCACTGACCCAGGCAAAGGAGAAGCTCCCGGCACTGAGAAAGGCAAAAGAAGATCTGACCCAGGCACTGGAACAGCTCCAGGCAATGGGGGGACTGGCGCCGGCGGATAAGACAGAAGAACTAAAAAAGCAGCTGCAGCAGACAGAAGCAGGCATTCGTGCTATAGAAGACGGCTTAAAGAAGATGGGAATAGAAGAAAGCCAGATTGATACTAAGCTGGAGGAGCTTAAAGATACAAAATCAAAGCTTCAACAGAGTAAAGCACTGCTGGAAAAAGCGGCGGAGGCTTCCTCAGATAAGGATCAGACAGCTGTGGGAGAAGCGCTTATTGAGGAAGGAAAAAAGCAGGCGGCAAATGGAAAAGAGCAGATAGAAGTATTGAAGTCCCAGCTTAATTCCCTGCAGGATCAGATCACGAATGGGAAGGCACAGCTGGATGAAGGAGCCCTCCAGCTGGAAACTGCAAAACAACAGTTAGAGACAGCGAAGACGCAGATAGCTACCGGACAGTCCACCGTAGCGGAAGCACTGGAAGAGCTGAACAGGCAGAAGGTAACGGCTACAATTGAACTGGCTGCGGGAAAGGCAGAATTAAGCAGCGGGGAAAAAGAGCTGAAATCTGCAAAAGACCAGCTGGAGTCCCAGCGGGATGAGGCATACGATAAAGCAGATCTGGACCAGATTGTAACGGCAGATATGGTAAAAGGGATTCTGGCTGCTCAGAACTTCACCATGCCGGCAGGGTATGTGACGGAAGATGGTGTGGATTATCTGGTCCGGGTAGGAGACAAGATTACAGAAGTAGAAGACTTATCCGGCCTGGTTTTAATGGATATGCATATGGATGGTGTAGAGCCTGTTAAATTATCGGATGTGGCAGACGTTGCCGTAACCGATAACAGTGATGAAGTATATGCAAAAATTAACGGCCACGCGGGCATTTTATTTACCATGCAGAAGCAGTCCGGGTATTCCACCGGAGAGGTATCCGACCGGATTAAAGCCCGGTTTGAAGAACTGACCCAGTCCAACCCCCAGGCGCACTTTATTACGCTGATGGATCAGGGCGTATACATTGATCTGGTAGTAGATTCCGTCCTGCAGAATATGATTATGGGCGGTATCCTGGCAATTCTTGTACTGTTCTTCTTTTTGAAGAGTTTCCGTCCGACACTGGTTATTGCATTCTCCATTCCGATCAGTATTATGACAGCTATCGTGCTGATGTATTTTAGCGGAATTACGCTGAATGTTATCTCCTTATCCGGGCTGGCGCTGGGCGTGGGGATGCTGGTAGATAATTCCATTGTTGTAATCGAGAATATCTACCGCCTGCGGACAGAAGGACTTCCGGTGAAAAAGGCGGCAGTAGAAGGCGCTCATCAGGTCGCAGGTGCAATTGCGGCATCCACGCTGACAACCATTTGTGTATTTGCACCCATTGTATTTACCAAAGGTATAACCAGGCAGCTCTTTGTGGATATGGGGCTTACCATAGCATTTTCCCTGCTGGCAAGCCTTGTGGTAGCACTGACCCTGGTACCGATGATGGGAGCCGGGCTGTTAAAAAATACCGGGGAAAAGCAAAGCAAGGTACTGGACAGGCTGATTGGCGGGTATGGAAAAATTATAAAGCTGGCACTTCAGTTTAAGCCGGTTGTTTTGATTGTTGCCGTGGTTCTGCTGGTTTTAAGCGGTGTACTGGCGGTGTCCAGAGGAACCGCTTTTATGGCTGACATGGAAAGTACCCAGATGAATGTAAGCCTGACCATGCCGGATGACGCGACTTTAAAAGATACCGGTGAGATGTCCGATAAGGTGATGGAAGAAATTCTGAACATCCAGGATGTGAGCGATGTGGGGGCAATGGCAGGCAATTCCGGCATCGGAATGTTCGGAGGCGGAAAATCCAAATCCAATAAAGTGACCATGTATGTACTGTTAAGTGAAAAAAAGAAAGCCTCCAACGATCAGATAGCAGAAGAGATTAAAAGCAGGACAAAGGAGTTTCCCTGCGAAATAGAAGTCGAGACTTCCAGCATGGATATGTCGGCTCTGGGCGGCAGCGGGGTATCCATAAAGGTAAAGGGGCGTGAACTGGATACCATCAAGGAAATTGCATCAGATGTTGCGGGAATTGTAACAGAGGTAAAAGGTACCCTGGATGTATCCGACGGAATTGAAGAGAAGACCCAGGAAATGCGTCTGGTGGTAGATAAAACGGCAGCTTCCGAATATCAGCTGACTGTTGCCCAGGTTTTCCAGTATCTCCAGGGAAAACTGGCGGAAGCAAAATCGGCAACTACCATTTCCGCAGATGCCAAAGATTATTCGGTGATGGTGGTGGATGGTGCAGACAAAGCCCTGACCAGAGATGAAATTAAAAAACTGCGCATTACGGGAAAAGATGCCGAAGGAAAAGAAAAAGAGGTACCGCTTACGGATATTGTGAAATTTGTGGATACGGAAGGCTTTACTTCTATTAACAGAGAGGCGCAGACCCGATATGTCACCGTCACAGCCGGTCTGGATAAAGATGCCAATATCGGAATTGTATCGGACGAAATCAATAAAAAACTGGCAGACTATGAGGTGCCCAGGGGATATACCGTAGAGATGGCAGGGGAAGATCAGACGATTAATGAATCGATGACGGAAGTCTATAAAATGCTGGGGCTTGCACTGGTATTTATGTATCTGATCATGGTTGCACAATTTCAGTCCCTGTTGTCTCCGTTTATCATTATGTTTACGATACCCCTTGCATTTACCGGGGGATTATTAGGGCTGTTTCTCACCAATAATCCCGTCAGCGTCATTGCCATGATCGGGTTCGTAATGCTGTCCGGTATTATCGTAAACAATGGAATTGTTCTGGTTGACTATATTAACCAGTTAAGAAAAGGCGGCATGGAGAAAAAAGAAGCAATTGTAGAAGCCGGAATGACCAGGCTGCGCCCGATTATTATGACGGCGCTGACAACTGTCTTAGGACTTTCCACCATGGCTATGGGAATCGGGATGGGATCTGATATGGTACAGCCTATGGCAATAGTAACCATAGGAGGACTGATTTATGGAACCCTTTTGACACTGGTGGTTGTTCCATGCATTTATGATATATTTAATAGAAAAGAAGACATCACAGAGGAGGAAATATAAATGGACGCAGGAAAATTACAGGAGCTGCTGCAGATTAATTCACCAAAAGTCACTGCAATGTATGAGGCAGTGAATGAACTGGTACTGGATGGAATGAGTTTACATTCCATCAAAGTATCTGATATTACGCAAAAAGCGGGAATTGGAAAAGGCACGGCATATGATTATTTTCAAAGTAAAGAAGAGATAATCACAAAGGCGATTCTTTACAATATCCATAAAAGCATCTGTGATATGGCACACTGTGTGATGAAAAAAGATTGTTTTGAGGATAAGATTTATGAGATCCTGAACAATATGGAGCATAATTATAAGACCAGAAGAAGCTGGCTCCAGTATCTGTGCTTCCATGCGCAATCCATCACAATGGAGCAGGAGCATCTGGAAAGCATTCTGAAGCTGGAAGGATATGACAGCGGACTGCGCTGCTTTGTCTCGGAGTTAGTGGACCAGGCGTTCAGAGAGAAGCTGATCCCACAGCAGATCTCCTATTACCGCGCAGCGGTAGGCCTGTTTCCCCAGATAACCGCATTTTGGTACTATCTGGACGGAAAAGCAGGAACAGATGAGGTGACAACCGAGGAGGCTAAGCAGATTGCATACGAAAATGTGTTAAAAGTCTGGAGATAAAGTAAAATTGCACCTTTTCTAAACAAAAACCTTGTATGCTTTGTATTTATTTGGTATAATAGCAACTATAAATTTGTGCAGAATGCGAGGACGGAGGTATTGACATGAAAAGAAATGTTATTGTAGGACAATCGGGGGGCCCCACAGCAGTGATTAATTCCAGTTTAGCCGGAGTATATAAGACTGCCAGGGACAGGGGATTTCATAAAGTGTTTGGTATGCTTCATGGAATACAGGGATTTTTAGACGAGAAATATATTGATTTGTCTAAGTATATTAAAAATGACCTGGATATTGAATTACTGAAGAGAACTCCATCGGCTTATCTGGGATCCTGCCGTTACAAATTGCCGGAGATACATGAAGATAAAGATATCTATGAGAAGATATTTGAGATATTAAACAGGCTGGAGATTGACAGCTTTATCTATATCGGCGGAAATGATTCCATGGATACGATTAAGAAGCTTTCCGACTATGCAATACTTACGGGACAGACGCAGAAGTTTGTAGGCGTGCCCAAAACCATTGACAATGATCTTGCACTTACCGATCACACGCCCGGCTTTGGCAGTGCGGCTAAATACATCGGAACCTCCACAAAAGAAGTAATACGGGATGGTCTTGGACTGTCTTATAAAAAGGATATTGTTACAATCATAGAAATTATGGGCAGAAATGCAGGATGGCTTACCGGAGCGGCAGCCCTTTCAAAAGGGGAAGACTGTGATGGACCGGACTTAATCTATCTGCCGGAACTTCCGTTTGATGTATCAAAGTTTTTAGATAAAATACGTTCCCTGATCAAGAAAAAGCATTCCATCGTGGTGGCTGTTTCCGAGGGAATCAAATTAGCAGACGGCAGGTATGTATGTGCACTTTCCCAGAACTCCGATTATGTCGATGCATTTGGACATAAGCAGTTAAGCGGAACGGCTGACTATCTGGCGAACCTCATCTCAGCAGAGATTGGATGTAAGACAAGAGGCGTGGAATTCAGTACGCTGCAAAGAAGTGCATCCCATGTGGCATCCAGAGTGGATATCAATGAAGCCTTTATGGTAGGTGGTGCAGCGGTAAAAGCAGCAGATGAAGGAGATACCGGAAAAATGGTTGTCATTGACCGTGTATCGGATGATCCTTATCAGTGTGCAACCGGCATATACGATGTGCACAAGATAGCGAACGATGAGAAGCTGGTTCCGAGAGAATGGATCACCAAAGACGGAACTTATGTCACCAATGAATTTCTGGCATATGTGAAACCTCTGGTGCAGGGAGATTATCCTCCGGTAATGGTTGATGGTATTCCAAGACATCTGGTCTATAAATAAAAAATGTGTAACATATTGTAAATGATATAAGCTCTGACGCGACAAAAAACAGCGGCAGGGCTTATATTTTTGCGGGATTACTGAAAAAAATACGCAATAAGGGGTTATTAATGCGGTTTTTCACTTGACTAGAATGGGATATGTGTTAAAATAAAACTGTGCGCAAAGCTCGCAGATATGGTAGTTATGCAGGGATCAGATACTCTGTACTAACATATACAAATACATTTTAGGAGGAATTAGTAAAAATGGCAAAATGGGTTTACTTATTCAAAGAAGGAAACGCAAGTATGAAAAACCTTCTTGGTGGAAAAGGTGCTAACTTAGCTGAAATGACTAACTTAGGACTTCCAATCCCTCAAGGTTTCACCGTTACGACAGAAGCTTGTACAGACTATTACAATAGCGGCAAGAAGATTACAGAAGAAGTGCAGGATCAGATTTTCAAAGCAATCGGAGAACTGGAAAAAATCCAGGGCAAAACATTTGGTGATAATGAAGATCCATTATTAGTATCTGTACGTTCAGGAGCTAGAGCTTCTATGCCAGGTATGATGGATACAATTCTTAACTTAGGTTTAAATGATGTTGCAGTAGAAGGATTCGCTAAGAAAACTGGTAATCCAAGATTCGCTTATGACTCTTATAGAAGATTTATCCAGATGTTCTCTGACGTAGTTATGGAAATGAGCAAAACTTTCTTCGAAGGTATCTTAACAGATGTTAAAGAAGAAAAAGGTGCTAAATTCGATACAGATCTTACAGCAGAAGATTTACAGGAAGTAATTGCAAAATACAAAGCAATCTACAAAGAAAAAATGGGCGAAGAATTCCCACAGGATCCTAAGATCCAGTTAATGGAAGCTGTTAAAGCAGTATTCCGTTCATGGGACAACCCTCGTGCTATCGTATACCGTCGTATGAACGATATCCCTGGAAGCTGGGGAACAGCTGTAAACGTTCAGGCAATGGTATTTGGTAACATGGGCGAAACATCCGGAACAGGTGTTGCATTTACACGTAATCCATCTACCGGAGACAATGGTATCTACGGTGAATACTTAATCAACGCTCAGGGTGAAGACGTTGTTGCCGGTATCCGTACACCACAGCCAATTTCTAAATTAGCAGAAGATTTACCGGAATGCTATGAAGAATTCATGGCAATCGCTAAAAAATTAGAAAACCATTACCGTGATATGCAGGATATGGAATTTACAATCCAGGAAGGTAAATTATACTTCTTACAGACACGTAACGGTAAGAGAACCGCTCCGGCAGCACTGAAAATCGCTTGTGATTTAGTTGATGAAGGAAAGATCACAAGAGAAGAAGCAGTTTGCAGAATTGAAGCTAAATCTCTGGATCAGTTATTACATCCTACCTTTAATGCAGCAGCATTAAAAGCAGGCGAAGTGATCGGATCTGCTCTTCCTGCATCTCCAGGTGCAGCAGCAGGTAAAGTATACTTCACAGCAGACGAAGCAAAAGCAGCACATGAAGCTGGAGCAAGAGTTATCTTAGTTCGTCTTGAGACATCTCCGGAAGATATCGAAGGTATGCATGCAGCTGAAGGTATCTTAACAGTACGTGGTGGTATGACATCTCACGCAGCAGTAGTTGCACGTGGTATGGGTACAGCTTGTGTATCCGGTTGTGGAGAAATCAAAATTGATGAAGAAGCAAAATACTTCGAACTTGGCGGACACAGAATTGTAGAAGGAGATTTCATTTCCTTAGACGGTTCTACAGGTAAGATCTATTTAGGTGACATCGCTACTGAAGAAGCATCCGTAAGCGGAGACTTCGGAAGAATTATGAGATGGGCTGATAAATTCAAAACATTGAAAGTTAGAACAAATGCAGATACTCCTGCAGATACAGCTAATGCTGTTAAATTAGGAGCTGAAGGTATCGGTCTTTGCCGTACAGAGCATATGTTCTTTGATGCTGACAGAATTCCTAAGATCCGTAAAATGATCCTTTCTGACAGTGTAGAAGCAAGAGAAGAAGCTCTTAACGAATTAATCCCATTCCAGAAAGCAGACTTTAAAGCAATGTATGAAGTTCTGGAAGGAAAGCCAATGACAGTTCGTTACTTAGATCCTCCTCTTCATGAGTTCGTTCCTACTGATGCAGAAGATATCGCTGCATTAGCAAAAGACATGGGCTTAACACCAGAAGAAGTAAAAGCTAAATGTGACGACTTACACGAATTCAACCCAATGATGGGACACAGAGGATGCCGTCTTGCTGTAACTTACCCAGAAATCGCAAGAATGCAGACAAGAGCCGTAATGGAAGCTGCTATCGAAGTAAAAGCTGAAAAAGGTTACAACGTAGTTCCTGAAATTATGATCCCATTAGTTGGCGATAAGACAGAATTAAAATTCGTTAAAGATGTTGTTGTAGAAACAGCAGAAAAAGTAAAAGAAGAAAAAGGATCTGACATCGTTTACCACATCGGTACTATGATCGAAATCCCAAGAGCAGCTTTACTTGCTAACGAAATTGCTGAAGAAGCAGAATTCTTCTCATTCGGTACTAACGATTTAACACAGATGACATTTGGTTTCTCACGTGATGATGCTGGTAAGTTCTTAGATGCTTACTACAAAGCAAAAATCTACGAATCAGATCCATTTGCAAGATTAGATCAGAACGGTGTTGGCCAGTTAGTAGAAATGGCAGTTAAGAAAGGCCGTTCAACAAATGCAGGCATCAAACTTGGTATCTGTGGAGAACACGGTGGAGATCCTTCATCCGTAGAATTCTGCCATAAGATTGGTTTGAGCTATGTATCCTGCTCACCATTCCGTGTGCCGATCGCTAGATTAGCAGCAGCACAGGCAGCTTTGAATAATAAATAAGATTTTATATGGTTGCATTTTCTATAAGATGCAAGGGCTGTAAAAGTCAGGTGGTTCATCAGTATAGCTGGTGAACCACTTTTTTGTGTAAACGTATAAGCGAGAGAGAGGAAAAGGTTATATAAATAGTTGATCATTAGGTGGAAATGAAAAAATGGTAAAATAAGGAAGTTGTGATACTTTCTGGAAGATGCTATAATATTAAAAAGTTTAAAACAGAGGTTACATACACGGGGAGGTTCCGGGATGAATCCGCACTTAGCACAGATTATGCAGATGGCGAACTTGGAAATAATGGAATATAACATGGAAACACGCAGAGAAATGGGTTCCTTTAACCGTAAAATTCCATATTATATAATGTCATATTTAAAAGAAGGTTCTGCAGTTTTAAAAATTGGCGGGCAGAAATATAAAACGGGTCCGGGGAGTATCGTAATTATTCCTGAAAATGTTGAGCATAGTCACTATAAGACTGATGGAAAGCCGACAACGTTTTTATGGTGGCATTTTTCATTTAAGATTCAGTATACGGTAGATGCATTGAAAATACTTAATTTTCCGGTGGTATCTTATTTAAAAGACAGGGAGGGATTTGAAAAGATATTCTGCAGATTTTATGATGGACATAAGGAAATGAATAAATTATCAGAGCTATTAATGCACAGGGCCTGTGGATTAGAATTGGTCGCCTATTTGGTAGAGGAGTTGATTGCTGAAAAGAGGCTGGGTTTAAATGCAAATGTTCCCAAAGCATTCTGGAGTATTTTTCAATTAGTCAACAGCCAGGAAAACCAGCAGATATCACTGCACGCATTAGCTGAACGATATCATATGAGCCCTACCTATATTTCTAATCGGTTTAAACATTATTTTGGCTGCTCGCCCATAGCTATGCGCAATAATATTATTTTTGAACGATCCAAGCTGATGTTACAGAACAGTGACATGTCTGTCAGTGAAATTGCTGAGAGGTCAGGATTTGAAAATATTACAAGTTTTACACACTTTTTTACACACCGCGCGAAGATCAGCCCCACGGAATATCGGAGCACAAGTTTTCGGTTACATATCTAATTATCAGATCCTGGTGTGCATGGCTGTATCAGAATTGTTCCTGGTTCCAGTGTGTTTTATGTATGTTTGGTGTATGATAATTTGATTTCGGTAAGATTTTTACCTATGTATAAAATAGACAAATTAAGGCTCTGCTAAAGCAATCAAAATTTTGCTAAAAATTTTGGTTGTATTTTTTTGCTTATTTATTTGTTGAGATTTAAATGAAGTACGTCATTATAACGAAATAGATATTAAAAATATGAATAAAAAAGTTAATATAACGAAGATTAAACAGATTAACTCATGAAAAGACTGGAAAAATTGTAATGTAAAAAAAGCATTTGATTAGAAACAAATATGTATTTTTAACAAATACCTCATAAGAATGAACATTCCAAAGAGATTTCCAAAACTTTATAATAAGGTTATCTAAAAACACAGGTGGGATATAGAAAGGAGAAGTCTATGAGGAGAAAAGGTTTTTTAACAATTGCAGCATTAGTAACTTCAATGGTATTTAGTGGATGTATGAGCAGCACAGTTCAAAAAAATGCAGAAACAAGTCCGCCAGAAATGAAAACGGAAAAAGTAAAGGAAGAGACCCAGGGAAAGGCAGATTCTAATACCGAATCAAAAAGCACAGATGCCGGAGAGATAGGGGAAAACAAAGATGCCGAAGAAACAGGGGAGTATACGGATATTACGCTATGGGATGGAATGACGGATGGTGATGGAAATACCCTGATGCAGGCATTGGCAGATGGGTTTGCAGCGGAACATGGAATACAAGTTGAACGTGTTGTAATGAAGATGGAGGATCTGAGAACAACCATAAAGGCGGCAATTAATTCAGGCGAAGGTCCGGATGTATTCAGCTATGAGATTGGCGCAGGATATCTGGGGGTACTGGCAAATTCCGGTCTGGCATTTGACTTGACGAGTTATGCTGCAGATCATGGATGGGATCAGTTATTTATGGATAATGCCATCTCTTCCTGTACCTTTAATGGCAAATTATATGGAATAGGCAATGAGCTAGAAGCTCTTGGAGTATTTTACAACCGGGCAACCTTCGAGAAGTATGGTTTAAAAGAACCGGAAACCTATGAAGAATTTGAAGAAATCTGCGCCACTTTGAAAGAAAAAGGAGAACTTCCGATTATGGTTGATGATTTGGACCAGTGGCCAGGATATCACTATGAGAGCCTTTGGACCAATGCATTTGCCGGCTGTGATACCATGAATGAAATTTTAGCATTAAAACAGAGTTTTAACCAGGATAAACTGGCAGAAGGGCTGGATAAGCTGCATGAAATCGTAACAAATGGATGGACAATCGATGCCCCGCTGGCAATGGCCCATGATGATGCCAGAAAAATGTTTTTGTCTGGAAAGGCAGCAATGTATCCAACGGGAACCTGGGAAGTAGCAACTTTCGGTGGAGAAGAAGGTTTAGGAGATGACTGCGGCTTTTTCTTTTTACCTTCCCCAAGCGGAACTGAAACTTCGGGAGTTTTTGGTTTGGGAGGATCCTTTGTTGTAAATGCCAAGTCAGACAAAACATTTACGGCAATTAAATTTATGGAATATATGTTTAATGAAGAAAATGTTCAGAAATGGTATGAGGCATCCTATATGCCGGCTACTACCAATGCCAAGATCGAGAATTATCAGATTTCCTCCCTGTTTATGGATTGGGCAGATTCTGCATTAAATTCAGAAAAACAGGGAAATAACCTGGATGTTTTAATGCCGACTAAAGTAAATGAAGCAACTGCAAATTATATGCAGGAGTTACTGGCGGGAAAGAAGACCGGTATACAGTGTATGGAGGAAAAACAGACAACGCTGGAAGAAGAGGTGAAAGACGGAAACTATGAGGCGGTTATAAAATAGTAAAATCTGTTTTAAGTGTGGAAAGGAAGGGATTGGATGAGGTTTTCTGTTAGAAAAAGAAGAGCAGTACATAAATGGTTTATCGCTATGTTATTTGTTGCGCCAGCTTTGGTTTGCTACATTATTTTTGCAGTCATTCCAATATTGAATACGATAGAATTAAGTTTCTATAAATGGGATGGTGCTTCGCCTGTTATGCAATTTGTTGGTCTGGATAACTATAAGGAAATCTTTACCAATCCTATTTTCTGGAAGTCACTTAGCCATAATTTATTCTGGATTTGTTTTACGATATTAATTCCGACTATTTTTGGAATCATTCTGGCTGTAATGCTGAGCCAGAAATTTGTAAAAGGAAGGCTATTGTTCCGCGTGATATTTTATATGCCGTCTATTGTGTCTATGGTAGCGGTAAGTGTCATCTGGAATTGGATTTTAAATCCCGAATTTGGAATTTTGAACCGTGTACTTAAGGCGGTTGGGCTGGGATTTCTTGCATTTGACTGGCTGGGAAATGAAAAGACAGTAATGATTGCTTTACTGATTGCAGGAAGCTGGGTGCATTATGGATTCTGTATGGTAATAACTATGGCTGCATTGTCCGGGATTGACGCAAGTTATACGGAAGTGGCGCGATTAGAAGGTGCGAATCCGGTACAGACCTTTTTTTATGTTACATTACCATTATTAAAAAATACTTTTACGCTGTTGGCATTAAATTCTCTAATCGGATCATTTAAGGTATTTGAAATTGTCTATATGATGACAAAAGGCGGGCCTTATTATTCTTCTGAAGTAATTTCAACGTATATGTACCGTACTGCTTTTACGAACAGTGAATTTGGACTGGGATCTGCTATAGCTACCGTATTATCCGTTTTAATAGCAGTTTGTTCAGCCATTTACATGAAATGTTCGGAAAAAGAAGATTAGCAGCGGCATGATTCTGTATCAAGGCGTTGACGGATGATAAAAAGAAAGGAAAGAATAGTATGAAGCGAAAAAGTAAAAAACCGGTTGCTGTGATTGCAAAGCAAATATTAACATATGCTGTTTTAATTATTACGCTAATTATTTCAATTATGCCATTATTGTGGATGTGGCAGGCAGCATTAGTACCATCGGATAAGTTAAATATTGATCCATTTGCGATTCCTACTTCCTTTACATGGGAAAATATGACCAAGGCATGGACAACCGGTAAGATGAACGTGTACCTTGTCAACAGTATAATGGTTGCTGTTCCCCGTGTTGCGGGAGTGCTGCTTCTCGCCTCTTTAGCGGGCTATGCATTTGGAAAACTGAAATTTAAAGGCAGGGATAAGATATTTTCTTTTATGTTATTCGGGATGATGCTTCCGGTTCAGGCAATGGTGATTCCCCTTTACTATAATTTGCAGCAGCTGGGTCTGATCAATACCAGATGGGCGATGATTATTCCATATTTTGGGCTGTCGATGCCATTTGGAATATTTATGATGCGGGCATTCTTTCGTGATCTGCCGGATGCGCTGATTGAATCAGCAACAATTGACGGCTGTAATGAATTAACTACCTTTATTTATATCATGATGCCATTGATAAAACCCGCGTTATCCGCATTGCTGGTATTTGAATTTATGTGGTCATGGAATGATATGTTTCTGCCCATGTTAGTTGTGTATAAGGATACTGCAAGGACGCTTCCTCTGGGACTTATGTTCTTCTTTGGAAAATATACCGCAGATCATTCCCTTATTGCAGCAGGTGTCACGATTTGTACACTGCCTATTGTAATTGTATATACGCTGTTTCAAAAGAGTTTTATCTCTGGTATTACAGCCGGAGCAGTGAAAGGCTAATGGATATAGTTGATTACAACAATATAAACATAGAAAAATTTGGAGGTTGTCATGGATAAAGTAAGGATAGGAATTTTAGGTGCAGGCAGCATGGGAAGTGTTCATGCAGATCATCTTTCTAAGATTGAAGATTGCAGGATAGCAGCCGTATGTGATTTGAGTATGGACCGGGCAAAGCAACTGGCTGACAAGGTGAGTGCCCATGCTTATGCCGATTTTGATGAAATGCTGGAAAAGGAGCCTTTGGAAGTGTTGTATATCCTGCTTCCTCCTTTTGCACAAAATGGGCAATTTGAAAAAGCAGCTGAAAAAGGAATTCATATATTTATTGAAAAGCCAATTGCCATAACCAGTGAGCGGGGAAAAAGTATGGTGGATGCTGCCAGAAAAGCTAATATAAAAACGCAGGTAGGGTTTCACATGAGATATGGATCAGCAATTCAGAAACTAAAAAAGATGCAGGAGGAAGGTCTTGCAGGAAGACCAGTATTGTTTAATGGCAGGTATCAATGCAACTCTTTGCATGTTCCGTGGTGGAAGGATGTAAATCTATGTGGTGGACAGATTTTTGAACAGGCAATACATGTATATGATATCTGCAGATATATATATGGCCATCCAAAAGCAGTTGCCAGTTTTATGGGGAATGTCTGCCATGGGGAGATCTCGGGATATACCGTTGAAGATGTCAGTGCATCGGTCAGCACCTTTACAACAGGGGCACAGGCTTCCATAACGGCAAATAACTGTTCCGTTCCAAACCGCTGGGATGCGCTATTCGATATGATATTTCAAAAGGTAAGTGTCTTTTTTAAGAGCCCGGATGAAGCAGAATTTCACTTTATAGAAAAAGATGGAGAGCGGATCGAGTATTTCAATGAACCGGTTGATCATAAATTTGCCGAAGATCAGGATTTTATACGAAGAGTGCGGGAAGGCCTGCCGGATTTCTGCCCGGTAGAAGAAGGACTGCGCAGTCTGTTGTTCGTGGAAGCTTCCTTATTTTCAGCTAAAATGGACGGACAAAAGATGCGGGTCGAGATTTATTAAGGCAATATATTGCTTAGGAAAAATAAAGTTGCAGACTAAAAAAAGATCAGATGGATCACTAACGACAGAAAGGATGATGTAAATGAAAGAATTACTTGCTAATGAAAATTACATGCCACAATTGACCGAATATGAGGAGAAGCCGATAAAACCGGATGAAGTCCGGGTCAGGTGTAAATACGGAGCGCCCAAACACGGCACAGAAATTACAGGAATAAAGGAGCTTCCTTTTGAAGAAAAATACTATGATGAAGATTTGAAGATGTTTCTGGACAGGGGAAAAAAAGTGAGCGCAGCATTTAGCGGGTTGGGAAATATGTGGGTTGGCGCAATTACAGAGTTAGGGAGTGAAGTGCTGCAGTATCAATTGGGAGATCAGGTTGTGGGGTATGGACATCTGGCTGAAACACATGTGGTAAAAGCCAAAGAATTACTGGTTATGCCAGAAAATATGACCTGGAAGCAGGCTATGTGTTATGATCCTATGCAGTTTGCCCTTAGTGCGATTCGAGATGCCGGATTAAGGCTGGGGGATAAAGTTTTAGTTTCAGGATTAGGAGCTATCGGACAGATGGCGGCACAGGCGGCAAAAGCAGCAGGAGCTTCTTTTGTAGCGGTATCAGATCCTATGGAATTACGAAGACAGACCGCATTGGAAAATGGGGCAGATCTTGCATTTGATCCATTGAATGGGGATTTGGGATATCAGCTTCGCAGGTTAACGGGCGGAGTTGGAGTTGATGTGGTTATAGAAACCAGCGGGAACTATAAAGCTATAGAACAGGGGCTTCGTGCATTGGCGTATAATGGAAATATGGCATTGGCAGGTTGGTTCAAGGAGTGTCATATACCGATCCATTTGGGCAGGGAGGGGCATTTTAACCAGCAGAATGTATTCTTTTCCCGTGCATGCAGTGAACCAAACAGAGATTATCCAAGGTGGGATTTTCAGAGAATCTGTAAAGAAAGCTGGGATCTCTTAAGTACGGGGAAGATCTATTGCGAAAATATTGTTTTCCCAGTGGTGAATTTCACAGAATGTGATAAAGAATACCGTTATTATATTATGGAACATCCGGAAAAAAGCATCAAGATGGGGGTTGCATTTTAAGACAAACAGGTGTCAAAAAGCAATATTAAAACACACTCCGGGGTAGGGCGTTTTCCTACCCACGGAGTTTAATAAATCACACCATCTCCCCGGTAATAACCTCCACCGGAATCTCATAAAACCGGTCTTTTGGAGTCTGTTCCTTCACCAGATAATCAAACAAAACTTTGATAAGCTGGTAACCTTGCTCGATCGCACTTTGACCCAGAACAAAATCAACGGCACCATTTTTTAGTAAAGTACTTGACTCCGGTAGCAAATCGTGGCATATTATTTTTATACGACTCTTATTGCTGGACAGCGACAAAGCGCTGGCAACACCGGAGATTCCTCCTCCGGCAAGGTAAATCCCTTTCAGGTCCGGGTATTTGTTGCAATATTCCAGCGTGATACGGAAGGCATCTTCTTTTCGGTCCTGATTTTCCTGAATATCGATAATGGAAAGGGGAGTTTTACTTTCCGCAATTCTTGATTTAAATCCCGACAAACGGTCCTGGTGGCAGGACAGATTTTTAGTACTGATAATCACACCGATGTCCCCTTGTTCCGGGATAATTTTTTCCATAAGCCCAGCGGCGATCCTGCCGCCTTTGTAATGATCCTGCCCGATAAAACAGATCTCGTCAATACCCTCTAATCTGGAATTAAAGGTTACGACAGCAGTTTTACTTTTTGCTATCTGATTAATTTTAGCCTTTACCTGGACATCGTCCATGGGAAGAACCGCCAGACCGGAAATATTCATTTCCTGAAATTCGTTCAGGATACTCATCAGTTCAACAGGATCTAAGGAAGTCAGCATACGGACTGTGACATCAATCCCAAATTGAGTAAATTCTTTTTCCGCTTTTCGGATGCCTTTCAGCGTATATTGTATGTAGGTGTTATATTCCGGCGTTAAAATGATACCCAGTTTATATGGGTTTTTACTGTTAACCAAAGCCTTTCCGATCAGGTTAGGCTGATAATTTAATTCTTTTAGAATTGTCAGAATACGTTCTTCAGTTTCTTTCTTTACACCCGGACGGCGATGGATCACTTTATCAACAGTTGCACGTGACACATTTGCCAGTTCGGCGATTTCTTTAATTGTAACGGCCATAAACTTCTACTTCCTTTCCGGCAATCTCTCTTTTTTCATATTAACATAAAAATTCTGTGCTGTCTATTCCTTTAAAACCCTGAAAACTATTGAAAAACTGTTTAAAAGCGAAAGTCTCCTGAAAATGATATGGCAAAATTTATCTTTGGTATTAAGTAACAAAATCCAAGTAGAAAAATAGGTAAAATTAAACTATTGATATAAAATCTGTTGCGTGTTATGATTTATTTACAAAATGAGCACGAGCACAATTTGAAAGGAGATTGAAGATGAAGTTTGGAGTGTTATATTCCTACTGGGGAAATGAATGGAAATGTGATTATATCGAGACTGCGGGGAAGATTCACAAAGCTGGTTTTGACATTATGGAGGTAGGTGCCGGACATCTGCTGGAGATGTCGGAGTTACAGCTTAGAGAACTGAAAAACACCTGTGATGAACTGGGGCTGCAGATTACGGCTAATATAGGACCGTCTAAGGATAAAGACGTGGCTTCCCCCGATCCGGCTGTCAGGCAGGCGGGTATCACGTACTTAACAGATATCATGAAGAATATGGCGAAAATAGGCGCTAAGAAAATTGTGGGCGTCATGTATACATACTGGCCCAATGATTTCTCGGATCCTGATAAAGATGCAATATGGAACAGAGGCGTTGAAAGTATGAGAAAAATGGCTGAGACAGCAGAAGAGCTGGATATAGAGATGTGTCTTGAAGTAGTTAACCGTTTTGAAACCCATATTCTCAATACCTGTGAAGAAGGAATAAGATTTTGCAGGGAAGTCGGGTCTCCTAATGTGAAATTGCTGCTGGATACCTTTCATATGAATATTGAAGAAGATAATATAGCAGAGGCTGTGCGCAGTGCCGGCAACTATCTGGGAGAGCTTCACGCAGGAGAAGGAAACCGCAGACTTCCGGGACAGGGTTCTCTGCCATGGCGTGAAATCGGCAAAGCACTTCGGGAGACCGGATATGAGGGCGGCGTAGTAATGGAGCCGTTTGTGAAGATGGGGGGACAGGTAGGAAAAGATATCAAAGTATGGAGAGATTTAAGCAAGGGGGCAGATGAAGAGAGACTCAGCAGTGAACTTGCTGAATCACTGGTATTTTTGAAAAACAGTTTCTGTATGTAAAGCAATAGCAGAGATAAAATGAATCATATTTTAAAGGAGATGAAGCAAATGGCTGATATATGGATTATGGGAGAGATGATTGTGGAAGTTATGCGGATAGAAGAAGGTGTCCCTTTGGACCGCCCGGGTTTATTCAAAGGTCCGTTTCCAAGCGGGGCACCGGCAATCTTTATTGATACGGCAGCAAGGCTGGGGCACAGCGCCGGAATTATCGGCGGAGTGGGAAAGGATGACTTTGGGAAAAATATTCTGGATCGACTGAAAGGGGATGGAGTAGACTGTACCCATGTACTGGAAAGTGATACAGGGGCTACCGGTGTGGCATTTGTAACTTATTTTTCGGATGGTTCCAGAAAGTTTATTTTTCACATGGGGAATACTCCGGCAGCAGAAGCGAAAATGCCGGAGAAGGAAGTGCTGAATGGTGTCAGGTTTTTTCATGTTATGGGATGTTCCCTTTCATCCAACAGAGCTTTTGGGAAAGAAATTCTGGGTACGATGAAGCTTGCCAAAAGCTTGGGGGCAAAGATTTCTTTTGATCCCAATATCCGAAAAGAACTGATGCATGTTGAAGAAGTATCAGAGCTTATAAGTGAAGTTATGGCGAATACAAATATTTTCTTGCCGGGAGTGGATGAGCTTCTGCAGATTACCGGTAAAAGTGCCGTGGAAGAGGCAGCAGCAGCCTGCTTTGAAAATCCGGAACTGGAGATACTGGTGCTTAAAAATGGTTCCAGGGGATGCAGTATCTATACCAGAGAAGGCAAGTCAGATATCAGTGCGTTTTCCATTGAACCAGTGGACGCTACGGGAGCAGGAGATTGTTTTGACGGAGCTTTTATATGCGGATTGCTGGAGGGAAAAGATCTGATGGAGTCCGCCAGAATGGCGTCTGCAGCGGGAGCGCTGAATACCATGGCATTCGGTCCGATGGAAGGCAGGATCAGTCCGGATTCTGTGAAGGCGATGATGGAAGGAGGAAAGCATGGAAAAGAACATAAAACTGGAACTAAGGAATATCTGTAAGAGCTTTCCGGGTGTAAAAGCGCTGGATCATGTTAACATTTCACTGCGCAAGGGAACAGTACATGCGGTGATGGGAGAAAATGGCGCTGGAAAGTCAACGCTGATGAAAATCATCAACGGACTGTACCAAAGAGATTCCGGACAGATACTGCTGGACGGAAAAGAAGTATTTTTTGCAAGCCCGCTGGAATCCTTTTCGGCGGGGATTGCAATGATCTACCAGGAATTGAATTTCTTTCCCGACCTGACAATTGAAGAGAATATCTTTATGGGAAAACATCCTGGAAAAGCAGGTATCGTTGACTGGAAGGAACTTCGGAACAATGTGAACGCAATTTTCCGGGAAAATGGATTGGATTATGACCCAGGAATGAAGATCAAGGAGCTTTCTGTTTCAAATATACAAATGCTTGAAATTGTAAAAGCAGTTGCTTTTAAGGCGGAAGTAATTATTATGGATGAACCCACATCGTCTATCAGCAATCAGGAAGTGGAAGCACTGTTTGAGACAATTAACCGTTTGCGCAGCCAGGGAATCAGTATACTTTACATCTCACATAAAATGGAAGAGATTTTCCGCATCGCAGATGATATCACAGTTATTCGGGATGGTCAGTCTATTATTTCAGGTCCGGCTGAAAAATTTAACAATGATACCCTGATTGCCCATATGGTGGGAAGACCCATATCCAATATCTATCCCAAGGAAGAGATTCCCCTGGGAAAAGTTATTTTTGAAATACGGGATCTATCCAGCAGGGATACCTTTGAAAAAGTAAATCTGACTTTGCGAAAAGGTGAGATTGTTGGAATGGCGGGTCTTGTTGGGGCGGGACGGACTGAGGTTGCAAGAGCGGTATTTGGCCTGGATCCATACGATTCCGGAACGATATTTTTAAATGACCGGGAGGTGGAGATAAAAAATGTCTCCCAGGCAATACGAAACAAAATTCTGATGGTATCGGAGGACCGGAAAAAAGAAGGGGTGGTGGGGATCAGAAGTATCCGGGAAAATATTGCACTTGCCAGTCTGCGGGTAAGAAAAGGCGGATTTCTGAATCTTAGAAAAGAGATAGAAGAAGCAAAATCCATGTCTGCCATGCTAAATGTACGAGGTGCAGGAATAGAAACGGCCCTGGGGTCTTTAAGCGGAGGAAATCAGCAAAAAGTAATTCTGGCAAGGTGGCTTATGCTGGATGGGGAAGTATTGATTCTGGATGAACCTACCCGGGGAATTGATGTGGGGGCGAAGTTGGAGATCTATAATATTATGATGAAGCTGGTGAAGGAAAAAGGGCTTAGTATCATCATGATTTCTTCCGAGCTGCCGGAACTAATCGGCATGTGTGACCGCATATATGTGATGAACAAGGGGTATGTGACTGGGGTAATTGACAGGGAGGAGTGTTCCCAGGAAAGAATTATGAAGTTAGCTACGAAAACCAGGGGAAAAGGAGAGGAAAATGAAAAGTAATGTAAAAACGAACATACAGAAATTTTCTACATTTTTAATCTTAGTTGTGATGGTGGTGATCTGTTCCTTCTTATCACCGAAGTTCATGACATCGACGAATCTGATGAACATATTAAAGCAGGTAAGTATTGTAACGATTCTTTCATTTGCCCAGGGCATGGTAATTATCAGCGGGGAAATTGACCTCTCGATAGGAAGCCTGGCAGGAATGGCGGGAACTTACGCCTGTATCTTATATGTTGCGACCGGCAATCTGATCCTGGCAATTTTATTCGGACTTCTTCTGGGTGCCGTCGTAGGGGCTTTAAACGGATTGTTTGTAGCTCATTTCGGACTTCCTTCTTTTATCGTTACGCTGGCTATGCAGACGATAACTTTTGGCAGTATCTGCTTGTATACGGCTGGAAATAACGTCTATAAAATTGGTGACTTTAAGATTTTGGGACAGGGCACTGTATTTGGGTTCATTCCAATTACCGTTGTATTTATGGCGGTGATGTGTCTGATCACACACTTTTTATTAAAGTATACGAAGTTTGGAAGATACATCTATGCAATCGGCGGTAATAAGGATGCAGCAAATGCAGCAGGCATTCAGGTGAGAAAGACAAAGTGGATTACCTTTATTATCTCCGGAGTATTTGCAGCCATTGCTGGCATGATCCTGATGGGGAGACTGAATGCAGGAATACCCAGTGAAGGTACCGGATATGAGACAGATGCTATTATGGCTACGGTAGTGGGGGGGACCAGTTTTGCCGGGGGTGTGGGAACCGCTTTTGGAACGCTGGTTGGTTCATTGATTATCGGTATCTTAAACAATATTATGAACCTGTTAGGGGTAGAGTCATATTCCCAGCAGATCATTAAAGGATTTTTAATTATTATTGCAGTATTATTTGATATCCGCTCCAAAAGAGGAAAGCGGAAAATGAAGATAATGGAAACTACCTCTGAATTAGCTCAGAGTAGTAAATAAATTTAATCAAGGAGGATCAAAATGAAAAGAAGAGTATTAAGCATGATGTTAGCAGCGGTGATGTGTGCAGCAATGTTGTCCGGATGCGGCAGCGACAAGACAAATGGTTCGGCATCGGAGACACAAAAAGAAGAAGCGAAAGAGACAGCAGAGTCCGTTATGGAAGAGGTATCTAATGCCGCCAGCGATGCAAAGGGAGAGTTTGAAATTGCACTGCTTCCTACCGATATGTCAGCAACCTTTGCTGCCTGGCTGGCACAGGAACTTCAGATTGCAGTGAAAGAATATCCCAATATGTCACTTACAATTCTGGATTCTAAGAATACACTATCTACTCAGCTGGCAAATCTGGAGAACTGTGTTACCCAGGGATACGATTATATTATTCTGCATCCACTGGAGCCGGATGCAGAGGCAGATGTGGTAGATCAGTATATACAGGATGGAACACCAGTTTTAATGGTCAACCAGAGTGACGGCGGCAGCCAGTATGCATCTAATGTAGACTGTGATCCTATAGAACAGGGGTCCATTGTTGCGGAAGTGGCAGCACAGAAAATTCCAGAGAATGGAAAGGTCGTGATCTTATTGGGTCCCTCCGGCAATTCCCATTCCATTGGCAGGAGAGAAGGTTTTCAAAAGGCCTTGTTCGATGCGAGACCGGATATTGAGATACTGGATGAGCAGATTGGGGACTGGGAAAAGTCAAAGGGTATGAACTTTATGGAAGACTGGCTCCAGGCATATGATCAGATTGATGCAGTGGTTTCTATGAATGATGCTATGGCTCTGGGGGCGTGGGAAGCTGCAAATGATGCCAAAAGAGCAGAGAATATGACCTTTTACGGTGTGGACGGTCTGGCTGATGCAGTGTTATCTATCAAGGATGGCGGGCTGACGGCTACCTGCGTTCAGAATGCAAAGGTAATGGCTGAAACGACATTTGGAATTATTGACAAAGTTCTTTCCGGTGAAAAAGAATTCGAAAAAACCCTGATTGAAGGACAGTTAATTGATGAAAATAATGTAGATGAATGGATTAAGATTCATACGGATAACGGACAGATCAAATAAGAAAGCAGAAACCATAGCAGAAACGAAAAGGAGAAAAGATGAGAATCGCAACATTGACAAATCCACAGGAGATTGTAATTACAGAAACAGAAATACCTGTGGCAAAAGAAAACGAAATTGTAATAAAAGTAGATTATATCGGAATCTGTGGGTCAGATATACATGCCTATTATGGAAAACATCCCTTTATTTCCTGCCCGATTACGCTGGGGCATGAATTCGTAGGCAGAGTGGTGGAGACCGGGCGGAATGTTAAGGGGATTATGACAGGAGAGACCGTAACGGCAATGCCTCAGATATTCTGCCATGAATGCGAACCATGTCAAAGCGGCAGATACAATATCTGCAATACATTAAAAGTAATCGGATGCCAGACGCCGGGGGCAGCGTGTGATTATTTTGCCTTCGATGCCTCTTTGGTGAAGAAAATACCGGAGGGAATGCCAAAAGATATTGCTGCCACCTTAGAACCGGCGGCAGTTGGTGTCCACGCAGTACAGAGAGGTACAGATATTAGTGGGAAAAACGTGGTTGTAATGGGCGCGGGTACCATTGGCAATCTGACAGCACAGGCAGCGCTTGCGAAAGGAGCCAAGCAGGTATTAATTACGGATTTATCCGATTACCGGCTGGAAATAGCCGGCGCATGCGGAATTTCAAAGACAGCCAATACGGGAAAGGTATCAATGGCAGCAGCAATCCATGAGGCATTTCAGGGAGAACCGGCAGACATATTTTTTGAATGTGTTGGAATTGGAGCCACCGTTAATCAGGCAATAGAGCTGTCGAAAAAAGGTCATGATATTGTAGTCGTGGGCGTATTTGGAAATCGTCCCGAAATAAATATGAGCCTGGTGCAGGATAAAGAACTGCGGCTGATTGGAAGCCTGATGTATGTGGAAAAAGATTATGATGATACGATTGAACTGATGAACACAGGGATGATTCAGACAAGACCGTTAATTTCCTATACGTTTGAATTATCTGACTATGCAAAGGCCTTTCAATACATTGAGGATCATAAAGACAGCTGTTTAAAGGTGCTGATTCAGGTAGCTGAATGACTGGGAAGATTAAAAAAAGAGAGGTATCGGAATGAAGCAGGAGATATGTTACAGTGATATCAATGAAGACTTTACATTGGAAGGAAAACATGCATTAATTACCGGCGCATCCAGCGGCATCGGATTCGAGATCGCCAGGATGTTTGCAAGAAAAGGCGCAGATGTGACGGCATTTGACCTGGAAGAATCCATAGAATTGAAGGAATATGTAATGGGAATGGGGAAGAGATTTTTGTCGTGTTCCGGAGATATCACCAGTCAGGAAGTGATCACAGAAACAGTGGAGGCAGCTACAGTAGAATTTGGTAAGATTGATGTCCTTGTAAACTGTGCAGGCGTAGGATATCTGGAAGCTGCAGCGGAAAGTACAGAACATGTCTGGGATCTGACCATGGCAGTGAATTTAACCGGTGCTGTACGCATGTCGGTGTCTGTGGGAAAAACGATGATAAAAAATGGTGGCGGAAGCATTATTAATATAGCGTCACAGGCAGGTGTAGTGGCATTAGAACGCCATCTTGCATATGGAACCGCAAAAGCAGGACTAATCCAGGCAACGAAACAGCTAGCTCTGGAATGGGGGAAATATAATGTGAGGGTAAATGCTATTTCCCCTACCATTATTCTGACTCCAATGGGATCTATGAATTGGAATAATGAAGAGGGCGAGGCGTTTAAGCAGTTGATTCCATCCAGGCGATTTGGATATCCGGGGGAAGTGGCAGCCTGTGCAGTATATCTGGCAAGTGATGCAGCCAGTCTGTTCAATGGAGCCAATCTGATACTGGATGGCGGCTATACGATTGCCTAAAAATAGAAAATAACAAAAGAAAAAACAAAGAAAAAACAAAGAAAAAACAAAAACCAGTACTGAGGATAAGCAGATAAAACCGTTGTTCGGATGCTTTCAAAAACTCAATACTGGTTTTTTGCATATATTTTGATAAAACATGGATAATTGTACTATAAATATCTTATGTTTGGCATGTACAAAAAGTAGATTTCATTGTATACTGATTTTCATGAGCATCAATAAAGTATTCATAGAGCATCATTGGAGCATCGATAGCGTAATCATAGAGCATCCATAGAGTATTCTTAAAGCATCGATATCAGTATAGAATGGGGCAGGAGGGATTTGCATAAAATGAAGAAATTTTTAACACTGACAACAGGTGGTACCATTGCATCCAAGGAAAGCAAGCATGGGCTGCTTCCCGCGCTGGGAGGCGATGAACTGCTTTCTTATATACCGGATATTGCGGGCCTTTGTACGGTAGATACTATGGAGATCTGCAATATTGACAGCACCAATATGAACTATGGGTACTGGTGTAAACTGGTCCGCTGTATTCAGGAAAATTATGATCGTTATGATGGATTTTTAATTGCCCATGGAACCGATACTCTGGCATATACGGCGGCAGCCATGTCCTATATGATACAGAATTCCAGAAAGCCTGTGATTTTGACTGGTGCACAGAAGCCGATCTCCTTTGAATCCACAGATGCTATGATGAATCTCCGGGACAGTTTCCATTACATGCTCCAGGATGATACGAATGGTGTGCAGGTGGTATTTGGACAGAGGGCGATTGCAGGCACCAGGGCTAAGAAAATGAATACCCTGAGTTATCAGGCCTTTTCCAGTATCAATTTTCCAGATCTTGCCGTAATACGCAATAGCCAGGTGATCCGATATATTACTGCACCCAGGGCAGGTGAAGCGGAGTTTGATTTAAACTTAAATTCCAAAGTGTTTCTGCTAAAACTGACACCCTGCAGTTCTCCGGAACTGATTGAAGAAATATACCGTCTCTATGATGTAATTATTATAGAAGGTTTTGGTGTTGGAGGAATTCCGGATCAGTTACTGGATACTTTTTGTAAATGCCAGAACAGCTATCAGCCACAGGAGAAAGTACTGGTTATTACGACCCAGGTAATGTCTGAGGGCAGCCATATATCTGTCTATGAAGTAGGGAAAAGACTGGAAGGAAAAATCCGATATCTGGAAGCGAAGGATATGAATCTGGAGGCAGTGGTAACGAAGTCTATGTGGATTATGGGTAAAAAGCTGTCAACCTGGGAGGAAATAGAAGCTTTATTTTACAGGACGATTAATTATGATATCCTGGCAGGTCCAGGCGTTTTGCCAACATGACCTGCAGCATCAAAATGAAACTAAGAATATTGGAGAAGAATCCCCATGAAATTAATTGTTAAATATCTTAAAAATTACAAGAAAATGTTTCTATTAAACATTCTGTCTGTCTTTGGATTTGCACTGGTGGAACTAGGGATACCAACCATTGTTGCAAAGATGATTGATCAGGGAGTATTAACAGGAGACAAAAATTACATCTTTAAAATGGGTGGCGTGATACTGATAATATCTCTGTTAGGAGTCGCGGGTACCATACTGCTGGGATATTGCTGCGCGTATCTGTCAACTGCAATTACCCGTGATATCCGGACAGAGATGTTCCGGAAAGTACAGGGATTTTCCCACAGTGAATATCACCAGTTTGGTGCAGCCTCCCTGATTACAAGGACAAATAATGATGCATTCCAGATACAGATGTTCATGAATGTGTTGTTTCGTACTGCGCTTATGACACCGGTAATGATATTCGTGAGCTTCAGCCTGGTTTTGCGCACATCACTTCCCTTGTCTTTGATTATTATTTCTACCGTACCGATCATTATTTTAGGAGTCATTGCAGTTGCAAAGATTTCGGAACCCATCAGCGAAAACCAGCAGTTGTCAATGGAGGCAATTAACCGTGTTTCTAAGGAAAACCTCAGTGGAATACGTGTAATAAGGGCATTCAATAACGATGCATATGAGCAGCAGCGTTTTAATGAAGAGAATAACCAGTATATGAAATATTCCAAAAAGCTTTTTAAGCTGATGTCCATGACACAGCCAACCTTTTTCCTGCTAATGAATATAGCTGGAATGGCAATTTTTGCAGTCGCAGCCAGAATGATTGACAAAGGAAGTCTGGAAATCGGAATGCTGGTGGCATTTATGGATTATCTGTTTCATGCTATGTTTTCCGTGATGCTGTTCTGCCTGGTATTTATGATGTATCCAAGGGCGCGGGTCAGTGCAAGACGGATTGAAAAAGTAATCAAACAGGAAGTAAAGGTAAAAAATCCCCACAATGGAAAACGTCTGGAACATGAGGTAGAGGAAATCTGTTTTGACCATGTGACCTTTGTTTACCCGGACGGAGAAGAAGCAGTTTTAAAAAATGTATCGTTTACAGCCAGGAAAGGGGAAAAGGTCGCTTTTATAGGCAGTACCGGTTCCGGAAAAAGCACCCTGGTAAATCTGATACCCCGAGCATATGATGTGACTGAGGGAAAGATTACAATGAACGGTACGGACATTCGGGAATATGACTTAAAAAGTCTGCGTAATACCATTGGATTTATCCCCCAGAAAGCAATGCTTTTTCGTGGAACGATAGCTGAAAATATCCGTTTCGGAAACCCGGAAGCGACTATGCAGGAAGTGGAGCAGGCGGCTCGAACTGCCCAGGCTTATGACTTCATCATGGAGAAAGGCGGATTTTCGGAAAATATTACGGAGAACGCAACAAATGTGTCCGGAGGGCAGAAGCAAAGGCTTTCCATAGCCAGGGCATTGGCAAAAAAGCCAAGAATCTACATATTTGATGATTCCTTTTCGGCGCTGGATTTTAAAACCGATGCAAAACTGAGGGAAGACCTGAAGAAAGAAACCGGAAATGCAATTGTACTTGTAGTGGCACAGCGTATAGCCAGTATTATGGATGCCGACAGCATCATTGTATTAAATGAAGGAAAAGTTGTAGGCAGGGGAACCCACAGACAACTTTTGAAGGAATGTCCGATTTATCATGAAATAGCGGCTTCTCAGCTGAGTGAGGAGGAATTGGATCATGAGTAGCAATAAAAAAGGTAAGTTTATGAAAAATCTGAAGCAGATGAATCGGTATATTACACCTTATAAATGGAAATTTATCGGTGCAGTTCTGATGGTTATCGTATCTGTGGCGTCCATGACGGTGGCTCCCAGAGTAGAAGGTATGATCACCACCCAGCTCTCCAAAGATGCAATGGATATCTTGAAAAAACTGCCGGATGCAGGCGTTCACTTTGAAGTGGTCACGAAAATCCTGATTCTGCTGGCTGTAATTTATCTGATTAAAACTTTTTCCCAGATCATCAGTGTTTATTTACTGACAGATTCCATACAGAATGCCATGCACGATTTGAGAAATGATGTACAGGATAAGATACGAAGACTCCCGGTTCGTTATTTTGATACCAATAGCTTTGGGGATGTCTTAAGCCGGATCACCAACGATATCGACACGGTATCCGGAGCACTGCAGCAAAGTTTCAGCCAGGTAATCAGCGGGATTCTTACACTGATTCTGGCGATTACAATGATGTTCACCATACAGCCGGTAATGGCATGTATGGCAATCTGTATTATTCCTTTAGCACTTCTGGTTACCAGATTTATTGTAGGAAAAAGCCAGAAGCAGTTTCGTGCGCAGCAGAATTCCGTGGGGGAATTAAACGGAACCATTACAGAGATGTATACCGGATTCCAGGAAATACTATTTTTTAATAAACAGGAGTCTTCGGTGGAAGAGTTTGTGAATATCAATGAAGATCTGCGCAAACATGCATTTAAAGCACAGTTTATGTCTTCTGTCATGTCACCGCTGATCTCTCTGATTACTTATCTGACCATTGGAAGCATTGCGGTAGTGGGATCGGTCTTTGCCATCAGCGGAGGGATTACAATCGGTAATCTGCAGGCATTTATTCGCTATATCTGGCAGATCAATGACCCCCTTTCACAGGTGTCTCAGCTTTCTTCTCAGATACAGGCTGCATTTGCAGCAATGGACCGTATCTTTGATATACTTGGGGAAGAAGAAGAGGTAAAAGAAGCAGATCCAGCCACAGAGCTGCCGGAAGTTCAGGGAAAGGTAGTATTCGATCATGTTTATTTTGGATATGGGAAGAAACCCATTATCAAAGATTTTAATATAGAAGTGAAATCCGGTCAGATGGTTGCAATCGTCGGTCCAACAGGTGCTGGAAAAACAACATTGATTAATCTGCTTATGCGCTTCTATGATGTGAATCAGGGCAGGATTTTAATCGATGGTGTAGATATCCGCCAGATGAAGCGAAGCAGTCTGCGTTCCATTTTCGGCATGGTATTGCAGGATACCTGGCTGTTCTCAGGCAGTATTTTTGAAAATATCAAGTATGGAAGGCTGAATGCCAGAAAGGATGAGGTCATAGATGCTGCAAAAGCGGCAAACGTGCATCATTTTATCAAGACACTGCCCGGCGGTTATAATATGGTCATCGATGAAGAAGGCGGTAATATTTCCCAGGGTGAGAAACAGCTGCTGACCATAGCCAGAGCTATTCTAAAGGATCCAGATATTTTAATTCTGGATGAAGCAACCTCTTCTGTGGATACCAGGCTTGAAAAAATGCTGCAGGATGCAATGAAAAAGGTAATGATTGGAAGAACCAGTTTCGTGATTGCACATCGTTTATCAACAATTAAAAATGCAGATTTGATTCTTGTCGTAAAAGATGGTAATATTGTAGAGCAGGGGACACATAACTCTCTGTTGGAGAAAAAAGGTTTCTACGAACAGTTGTATCATTCTCAGTTTGCAGGGCAGCAGGCATAAACTAATTTATATAATGGAAAGCGCTCTGATGCTTTCTGTTATATCGTTATGGAGGTAATGGAATGAAAAAATTCAAAGAATGGTTATCAGATAATTTAAGGTATTTTGTATTGGCAATTGCGGTAATTGCAGTGATTTTAATTCTGTTTTTTGGATATAAGCTGCTTGGAAACATGATGACAAACGGCGATGGCAGCAAAAAACAGACAGAAGAAACAAAGCCCGGCAGTGAAAAATCAACTGAGGATAAAAAAGCTACAGAAAAGACGACAGAATCACAAAAACAAACACAGAAAACAGAAACCAGTAAATCTACAGAGAAAACAACCGAGAAGACAACCGAGAAAACCACTGATTCCAAGGGGGAATCTTCGAAAGCTTCTGAGTCAGGTAACGAAACTTCTTCCACAAATGCCGGAAGTCAGGCAAATACACAGACGGAAGCCACAGAAGCAGCAGTGCCCCAGACCCAGGCACCGGAAACTGAAGCTCCAGCTCAGACAGAGGCAACAGAAGCGCCGGTACCACAGACCATGTACATGAATGCAGCAGCATATATCCGCGAAGCTCCCAGCTATGAGGGTGCTATTCTGGATACCCTGCAGGCAGGACAGGCAGTAACATTCTTAGAAGATGTAGGCGGATGGTATAAAGTAGAAGCAAACGGATATGTTGGTTATGTAGGAGCCAGATTTTTTAACTAAAAGGATAGCGGCAAGTACATATATTCACGCTCTAGTTATTCGCAAACAGAAAAGTCAGGAAACAGTATAAACAAATGCTGTTCCCTGACTTTTTTATGTAATAAATATTCAATACTTTAGGCAATCCAGTTTATCCTTATATAATTATCCAGGATATTAGAAAGGAAAAAAGAACTGACAAGAGCCGTAAAAAATAGAAATATAAAGTTCTGATAATTCTGATCGCGGCTTCTTCGCAGACGCATGAGAAGCTTAATAAAACAGAAAAGAGAGATAAAAATGGAAAGGATAGCAGGTACATATAGAAGAGAGGAATTTCCGGTTGCCAGGACAAGTGCAGTACCGGTATTCAATTCATCAATCCTTACAGTCTGTCCGGCAAATACCGGAAGCATAAGGGTGGCAGCCCATGCGATAATCCGCAGACAGGAATTACAAAGGGCCAGTGCCAGAACGGTCATTCTAGTGACTGGATTCTTAAAACGTATTTTACAGAACAGGAACGTGAATATGACTGCCAGTGTCAGCGTCAGCAGAACACTGAAATCCATAAGCGTCTTAATATCAAGATCCAGATTCATGCGAAATCCGGAATCTTTTGGATAGAGGTAAACATGGCCGATTCGCCTGAATCCGGTACTGACAGACTGCCCAAGCCTTGCCATGCTGAATCCGTGTATACATTCATGGAGAAATGTTGATAAAAGAAAGATTATATTGCAAATGGCAAACCATATGTATTTTCTCTTTGGCATGGAATCCACCTCCTTTTTCGTTACTGCTATTTTACATCTGAGATAGAATAGAAGCAAGTTATATTTCTGTTACAAGTTTTTGGGGAATCATTAAAAAAGTGTGAAAAAAAAATCGCTTTCACACGACTGATTTGGGAATAGAACAAGCCAGGTTCTTCTATTCATGTGGTAAAGTTTGGAACAAAAGCGTTCCATACTTTCTATTGAAGCAGTACCGCAGACCCGTCTGCGGTATGCAAGGGGTATAAGTTTGAAACAAAAGCGTTTCAAACTACTTATTAATGCAATACCGCAGACTTGTCAGCGGTATGCAGGGGTATAAGTTTGAAGATATATATGGAAAAATGATTAATTTTGTTGAAAAATACCTACAATTTTGTTAAACTAATTTTAACTCTGCTCTTTAGAATTACAATATTTAAGGGCGTTAGAGTGTTAGAAACTTAATTGGAGGGCAAAATGGAAAAAAAAGGACAATGGGCGTCTAGCCTGGGATTTATCCTTGCAACTGCGGGAGCAGCGGTGGGGCTTGGGAATCTCTGGAAGTTCCCCTATTTAATGGGAAAGAACGGTGGATTTCAGTTTTTAATTACGTATTTAATTTTTATCGCGGTATTGGGACTTCCGGTTATGATCACAGAGATGAGTATAGGAAGAATGACTGGGAAGGGACCGGTACAAGCATATGAGAATTTAAATCCAAAATCGAAAATTATCGGTATTATGGGTATTTTATGTGCATTTATTATATTATCCTACTACAGTGTTATCGGTGGATGGATTTTAAAATATATAGCCAGTTATGTTACAAGCATGAGTGCACCGGCGGATTTCAGCGCATATATCGCAGAGCCGGCAGCACCTGTCATCTGGCATCTGGTATTTATGGCGTGTACCGGATTTGTTTGTTACAGAGGAACAAAGGGAATTGAGAAAGCATCACGGTTTATGATGCCTGGGCTGCTGATATTGCTGGTGATCATTGTAATACGATCCCTGACACTGCCTGGTGCAAATCAGGGTGTAGATTTTGTATTTAAAATGAACGGAGGATTTGACCTGAAGTCGGTACCGGCTGCATTGGGACAGGTATTTTATTCACTGAGTCTGTGTATGGGAATCACAATCACTTACGGCAGCTATTTAAACAGAAAAGAAAATATCCCTAAAAATGCGCTGATTGTTGCAGGTCTTGATACCTTCGTTGCGATTTTGGCGGGGCTGGCTATATTCCCGGCAGTTTTTGCATTTGGACTGGAACCGGCTCAGGGACCAAGCCTGACTTTTGGAACACTCCCGAAAGTATTTGAAAGTATGTCCGGCGGATGGATTTTTGCATTGCTGTTTTTTGGACTGATGTTTTTCGCAGCCTTAACTTCTGCCATAGCACTTTTGGAATGCGTGGTGTCCTCTGTATTGGATCATTTTAAATGCAAGAGGAGAACGGCGGTAATTTTCGTCGCATTGGGCGTATTTCTGCTGGGTATTCCAAGTGCCCTGTCGTTTGGGGTATTAGGAGATGTGACCATATTGAATTATTCTGTATTTGATTTTATGGGGATGCTGACAGATAATATTCTGATGCCTATTGGCGGTATCCTGATGTGCATTTTTGTAGGCTGGATCTGGGGACCGAAACGGATTCTGCAGCATGTGGAATCGGACGGGATTTCCTTTAAGCTGAAAAAGGCATGGCTGATCTGCATTCGGTTTATTACACCGATTCTGGTTGTAATTGTAACGGTTATGGGATTCATGGATGTTTACCGCACGATTATGAAATAAGAGTGTTACTGTTCAGACCGGGGTGTGAACAGTAACATAAGAGTAGGAAATAGCCCTGCTTTTTAAACTACTGCTTTACTCCTTCGGATAAATGTGGTATTCTTATCAGAGAAAAAGACAGGATGTGTATTTCAGTGAGTTTACGGTTATATTGGATAAATAGAAATTATGATAAAAATAAAAGATTAAACATACGAAACAAACTTTGCAGGTTACTTAGTAACCTGCTTTTTTTGTGCTTTAGTGTAGTAATATAACAGAATTATTTTATGTAAAACTTTTATGTACATCCACGTGTGTAAAGTGTGGCGCACAGCTGTCAAAAATTTCTAATATAATCAGGCTGTAAAAAAACAGGAAAGAGGGAAACTTATGTTATCACAATTATCAAAAATGAAAAATGTTTTCTTTGTATTTTTGGGGAATACGATTTATGCACTTGCAATTACTATCTTTATTCTTCCGAATCAGATGATTACGGGAGGCACCACAGGACTGGCACTATCTTTCCACCATTATTTTCAAATTCCTATTTCGGCATTTGTATTCTGTTTTAATGCCGTTATGTTTATCCTGGGAGCCTTTATTTTGGGGAAACGTTTTGCCATTACCACACTGATCAGTACCTTTTACTATCCGCTTATCCTGGGCGTGTTCCAGAAAATTCCCATACTGGAGCAGGTCACCAGTGACCGGATGTTATCCACCATCTGCGGCGGAATTATGATCGGCTTTGCAATTGGAATTGTAATTCGTGCAGGGGCATCCACCGGAGGTATGGACATTCCGCCGCTGGTACTGAATAAGAAGTTTGGGCTTCCGGTTTCGGCAATGCTCTATGTCTTTGATTTTACAATTCTGATTCTACAGATGTTGTTCTCCGATTCGGAACAGATTGTATACGGTATTCTTCTTGTGCTGATCTATTCCGTTGTTCTGGATAAGATTCTCTTTATGGGAACTGCCCAGACCCAGGTGAAAATTATAAGTTGTAAGTATGAGGAGATTAACCGGGAGATCTTAAAGCGCCTGGATCGGGGAACCACGTTTATCCATGCACAGACGGGGTATATGCAAAATGAACAGCCGATAATATTGACCGTCATATCCAACCGTGAACTGGTGAAACTCAATCAGCTGGTTATGGAAGAAGATCCAAAAGCATTTATGGTGATCAGCCACGTTAATGAAGTGCGGGGCAGGGGATTTTCTGCTAAGAAAATTTATAAATAATAAATCAGCCCTTGACAGACCCGCTGAAAGTGCTATAATGACTTCAATATAAGAAAAGCTATGAAGGAAACAGTAACTGTCACGAAGCAGTCAGAGAGAGAAACAGGTTGGTGGAAGTTTCTTATGTGAAATGTCAGCGAAGACCATTCCCGAGCAGCGGTGCGAAGTCGAGAGAATAAGCATTGCCGTACGCCTGCGTTAAAGGCTTGGATTTGTTAGAATCTGAAAGAGAAAAATTAAGGTGGAACCGTGCATTCTGATTAGTTTGCACCCTTAAACGTCATGGCAGTTATCTGTCGTGCGTTTGAGGGTGCTTTTCTTATGTTACTGCAATCTGGCCAGATTGTTTGTTATCCAATTTAAACAGGAGTTTATGCCCTGTTATCAAAAGGCAAAGGAGCTTGGAGCAGATGAAAGAAAAATTTGAAAAGAGTGTATTCTATCATACGACGGCGCATATTTTAGCCCAGGCGGTGAAGCGGTTGTATCCCGGGACAAAACTTGCAATTGGACCGGCTATTGAAAATGGGTTTTATTATGATTTTGATTGTGAGATTCCATTTACGGGAGAAGACCTGGAGCGGATAGAAGAGGAAATGAAGAAAATTATAGACAGCGGTTATGAGATTGAATCCTTTGAACTGTCCAGAGATGAGGCAATTTCTTTTATGAAGGAAAAAGAGGAACCTTATAAACTGGAGCTGATCCATGACATGCCGATGGAAGAAAAGTTTCGTTTTTACCGGCAGGGAGAATTTTGTGATCTATGCAAAGGCCCCCATCTAAAAAACACGAAATATGCAGGGGCGGTGAAGCTTACATCACTGGCGGGAGCTTATTGGAGAGGCTGTGAGAAGAACAAAATGCTCACCAGAATCTATGGAATTTCTTTTGAAAAGCCAGCTCAGCTAAAGGAGTATCTGCTGCAGATGGAAGAAGCGAAAAAAAGGGATCACAGAAGGCTGGGGAAAGAACTGAGGCTATTTGCCATGATGGACGAAGGACCTGGTTTCCCGTTTTTTCTTCCCAAAGGAATGGTGCTTAAAAATCAGTTAATTGATTACTGGAGAAAAATTCATCAAAGAGAAGGTTACGTAGAAATATCTACGCCTGTTATGCTAAACCGCAAATTGTGGGAGACATCCGGGCATTGGGAGCATTACAAAGAAAATATGTATACGTCCTCCATTGATGGAGAAGAATTTGCCATCAAACCCATGAACTGTCCGGGGGGAATGCTGGTTTACCAGTCAGAACCTCACTCTTATCGAGAGCTGCCCATACGCATTGGAGAATTGGGTGTTGTTCACCGTCACGAAAAATCCGGCGCTCTTCATGGATTGATGCGGGTGCGCAGTTTCACACAGGATGATGCCCATATATTCATGGCAAAAGAGCAGATCACAGAAGAAATCAAAGGCGTTGTGCGCCTGATCGATGAAGTGTACCGAAAGTTTGGGTTTACGTATCATGTGGAATTATCCACAAAACCGGAAAACAGCATCGGAAGCCAGGAAGATTGGGATCTGGCTACAAACGGACTTAGAAATGCGCTGGATGAACTTAATATGTCCTTTGTTGTAAATGAGGGAGACGGGGCATTTTACGGACCGAAGATTGATTTTCATCTAAAGGATTCCATTGGAAGGACGTGGCAGTGCGGAACGATACAGCTGGATTTTCAGCTGCCCCTTCGCTTTGGAGCAGAATATATCGGGGCAGACAGAGAGAAGCACCGTCCGATTATGATCCACCGGGTAGTATACGGCTCCATTGAGCGCTTTATCGGAATCCTGATAGAGCATTACGCCGGGAAATTTCCGGTTTGGCTGGCACCGGTTCAGACAAAAATACTGCCGGTATCGGAAAAATCCAACGCTTATGCCGGGAAAATCGCAGAGCGGTTAAAAGCAGCATCCATCCGATGTGAAGTGGATCAAAGAGATGAAAAAGTTGGGTACAAGATCAGGGAAGCCCAACTGGAAAAAGTGCCGTATATGGTTATCCTGGGTCAAAAGGAAGAAGAAGCAGGCACGGTGTCAGTCCGCGACCGTGACAGCCAGAAAACAAGTCAGATGTCCCTGGACGCATTTATAGAATTGATCCAGAAAGAGGCGGTATACTGATTGCCGGAATCTTTTTTTGCTGCCAGTTCTTTTCGGATTTGCCCGGGGGTACATCCGAAGACATCATAAAACATCTTACGGAACAGTTTATAATTGGTAAAGCCATGCTGTTCCAGGAGCGACAGCAAAGAGGTATCCGTACAGCAAAGATCCTGATAGATACAGTTGAACCGGTACTGGTTCAGATATTCCACAAAAGTGATGCCCATATGCCTTTTGAAAAAACGGCAAAAATATTCAGGTGTAAACCCGGCACAGGATGAAATTTCACTTAAAAGGATTTTTTCATTCGAATGCTTTTTTACATAATCCAGAATGGGTGCCAAACGTTCCAGGTTCCGGGTGTTTTTCTCCTTTGTATCAGGGTCAGCCGGCACCTGGAAGTTATGGTAGAGCATATAAAGCATCTCAAAGAGCAGACTGGTAAATTTCAAATGGGAACCCAGCGGCTTTTCCTGGACCAGTACCGACATCTGCAGAATAATTTCTTTCATCTGGCAAAGCTTTGTACGGACAATTTCACTATCCGGGAATTGAGGTATTTCAAAACGAATAGTATCGATTTCCGGAATATAATTCTTGAGCATGGGGTATGGAATCTGAAGCAGGATATAGTCACAGTCATTGAGGCATCTGGTGCTGTGCAGATCTCTGGGATTTACCAGGATCAGATCATCCTTTTCCAGAACCGTGGTCTGGTTTTTAATGATCGTTTCCAGCCGCCCGTCATTCATATAAAGAATTTCGATACACTCATGCCAGTGACCGGGAATGTACATTTTCGAAATCAGGATATGTTCAAAATTAACATGAAGATCCGAGACCAGACGGGTCTGCTCATAATAATAATTATCCATGGTAAGATGATGCCTTTCTTTTACAAAGTAGTAGATGCTTTGTGTTAAGCATAGCATAGGAGGAAATCCGGGTCAAGTGAACAAATCGGTTCAATCGTACAATCCGGTCAAGCGCACAACCTGGCTCAAGAGCAAAATTAGGATCAAGCGCACAATCTGGCTCAAGAGCAAAATTAGGATCAAGCGTACAACCTGTCTCAAAGATAAATAACGCAGCCCACGCATACCAGATTTTCTATAGCGGTGTCCTGCTGGTACAGTTTTGGAATGATAATTTTTGCACCATTTAATTCATTCAGGGAAACATGCAGTGTTTCTTCCGGCTGAATTTCTTTTTGAATGATTTTCCCACCTGTTTTCAGTGTAAGATAGTAAGGTGTTCCAGGGGTGTGTAAATATCCCGGCTTGTGGGCAGGAAGGATGGTAAAGGCTATGGAATTGCTTTGTGGCACCAGATTGCTTTCCAGAATAGGTCCTTTTGAAATACAGGTCTTAAGGGAGTGTATGGCGTCTGCCAGTTCTCTGGCGGTATCTCCGCCTTTTTCGCCGGGAATGTAAGTAGCAAACTGTCCGCCCATATCCCATATTCCATGGAGATCCATACCGCAGGTCATGGCTAAGCGGTGTCCTTTCAGAACCAGGGATTCCCACCATAACAGCCCCCGTTCATTTACTTCATGGAGCGGCTCCGGATTGTTGAAGATCTCAATAAAATCCAGCGCAGAGAAGTCCGTTATTTTCATATCAAAGCGGCATCCCCTGGCAAACGGATGACCATAGGAGAAAGGATGGGCAACGCCCGTTAAAGCTCCTTTTTCCCTGGCAGCCCGGAACAGCAATTCCGGTTTGTGAAGATTGATATTTTCCCAGGGAACATATTCCTTAAGGTTCAGGCAGAGAATATGCCCATAATAGGTTGTATATTCCATGCCGTAAATACAGTCGATGGGATGTCCCATATCTTCCAGCAGGCTGCGGATTTTGCCATGTCCGGAAATGGTATTATGGTCAGTAATGGCAAATGCATCGGCTTTGTCCTTTACCATCAGTTCAATGAGCTCCTGACAGGTAATGCTGCTGTCTGATTCCGTGGTATGATTGTGCAGTTCTAATCGTTTGTACATGCTGTACGCCTCCCTCCCGCTGATACGGTTAATTGATAGTTGGTATCGTTTTGTATCACATTAAATACCAGCAGAGTAACCTTTAAGACCCCTTCCAAACAGGGCTGGACAATACAGCCTTCCGTGGCTGACTGGGGGGTAAAGTGCATGTGGCGTGTGGTTAACTGGCGGTGTACGCACCCGATAAACGTATCATTTAATGCAGCAAGTGTATGTATTTCTGTTTTCATATCATTTTGGATGACTCTTGTAATTTCTTCATCAGAGGAAGAAGTAATCCCATATTCCTTTTCCACAAGAGATTTCATTTCGTCTTTTAATTCATCCGTGATCACAGTATAGTGTTGTTTGTCAAAAGTAAATTCAATATCCAGTTCTTCGTAAGTGTGTTCCAGGCATACCGTATATGAAATCTGACCCACGAAACCTTCATTCAGTGTACCTGTTACGTGATATAAATCCTCCATAAGTACCTCCGGTTGTGTATTTTTGATAAACTATACTACATTTAAATTGGAGTTACAAGTGGAAAAAACTATAATTATGAATGGATTTAATGTTGATTTATATAAAAAATAGTGTGGATTCTGGAATATTTTGTGATATACTGTTTTTTATAGTTTGTTGAAAAGCTGAAAGAAAATATTGATAAGAGAAAGGAAGCCACACTGGAATTCCTTCAGCTTTCTAAAGAAGTGGCTGTATGGCAGGCAAGCCTGTGAATACAATGGGTAAAAGGATGATAGTAGGAGTGCCAAAAGAAATCAAAAATAATGAAAACAGGGTATCCGTTACGCCGGCAGGGGTATATACCCTGGTGCACGGGGGACATCAGGTAATCGTGGAGACAAATGCCGGAGAAGGCAGCGGATTTACGGATGGGGAATATTTAAATGCCGGTGCTGAAATAGCGGGGAGTGCCGCAGAAGTATTTGCAAAAGCGGATATGATCGTAAAGGTAAAAGAATATGTAGAGTCAGAATATCAATATTTAAGAGAAGACCAGCTGGTATTTACCTACCTGCATATTGCAAATGATGCCCCTCTGGCAGATGCATTACTGGATTCGAAAACGACGGCAATAGCATATGAAACGATTCGTGGCAAAAACGGAGGACTTCCGCTGCTGGCACCAATGAGCGAAGTTGCCGGCAGAATGTCCGTACAGGTTGGCGCTTATATGCTTCAGAATTATAATGGTGGAAGCGGAGTGCTTCTTGGAGGAGTACCCGGTGTTATGCCCGGAAAAGTAGTGGTTGTAGGCGGTGGAGTGGTTGGCTTAAATGCGGCAAAAGTAGCGACAGGCATGGGAGCCGATGTCACCGTATTCGATATCAATGCAGAAAGAATGGCATATATTGATGACATCAGCGGCGGCAGGATTCATACTCAGTTTAATAATCCTTACAATTTAAAAGAAGCGGTAAAGGAAGCGGATCTGGTTATCGGAGCAGTATTAATTCCGGGGGCAAAGGCACCGAAAGTAGTAACCGAAGATATGGTTAAAGAAATGAAAAAAGGCAGTGTTATTGTAGATGTTGCAATTGACCAGGGCGGCTGTGTGGAAACCTCTACCAAGATTACAACTCATGACAATCCCTGCTTTGAAAAGCATGGCGTTATTCATTATTCAGTTGCAAATATGCCGGGCGCGGTGTCCAGAACTTCTACGATTGCCCTGTCCAGCAGCACCCTCCCTTACGTATTGAAGCTGGCTGATAAAGGGGTAAATGCGTTGAAAGAAGATCCCGATTTTATGGCGGGGCTTAACACGTATAAGGGCAAAGTAACCTTCCAGGGTGTAGCGGAAGCACTCGGCAAAGAATATACAGATCCAAAAACGTGTTTATAAAGTCAAGATTGACCTATATAAAAGCCAGTATTTCACTTTTTTATCTCTGTTAAATATAATATAATACGTTCATACAGAAAATAACCCGCCTTATGGCAGAGCAAATTAATTTCCCTGTCCTGGGGCGGGACTTTTGACCAATCGGGAGGATTTTGATTATGAACGTGAAAGAATTAGTAAAACAGATGACAGTAGAAGAAAAGGCCGGTTTATGTTCCGGTCAGGATTTTTGGCATACGAAGGCGGTAGAGCGTCTTGGAATTCCTGCAATTATGGTAAGCGACGGACCTCACGGACTTCGTAAACAGGATCAGGAAGCAGATCATCTTGGAATCAATGAAAGTATTAAGGCGGTATGCTTTCCGGCAGGCTGTGCACTGGCTGCATCTTTTGACCGCGGGATGACCACCAGACTGGGAGAGGCCCTGGGTGTAGAGTGCCAGGCAGAAAACGTAGCAGTCATTTTAGGACCAGCAGTAAATATCAAACGATCCCCGCTGTGCGGCAGGAATTTTGAATACTATTCGGAAGATCCGTATCTGGCATCTGAGATTGCAGCAAGCCATATCAAAGGGGTACAGAGTAAAAATGTAGGAACCAGCATCAAGCATTTTCTGGCAAATAACCAGGAGCACAGAAGAATGTCTTCCAGCTCAGAGATGGATGAACGAACTGCAAGGGAAATCTATCTGGCAGCATTTGAAGGAGCAGTAAAGCAGTCGGGACCATGGACCGTGATGTGTTCCTATAACCGGATAAACGGGACCTATGCCTGTGAAAATAAGAAATACCTTACCGATATCCTCCGGGATGAATGGGGATTTGATGGCTTCGTAGTCAGTGACTGGGGAGCTGTGAATGACAGGGTAGAAAGCTTAAAGGCAGGATTGGAACTGGAAATGCCGTCCTCTTTTGGCATCAATGATAAAAAGATTACAGAAGCAGTTGAATCCGGCAGACTTTCTGAAGAATGCCTGGATGAAGCGGCAGAACGGGTATTGAATATTGTATACAAATTTGTTGAAAATCGGGACGAAAATGCGGTATTTGACAGGGAAGCAGATCATAAACTTTCAAAGGAAATTGCAGCAGAATGTATGGTTCTGTTGAAAAATGATAACATCCTCCCATTGGATGAGAAAGCCGATACGGTCTATATTGGCGCATTTGCCAAAAAGCCAAGATACCAGGGCGGCGGAAGCTCCCACATCAATTCTTTTAAGGTGGAATCTGCGCTGGACGCTTCTGCAGGAATGGAGCATATTACATACGCGCCGGGATTTATAACAGAAGAAGATGTTGTGGATGATGCATTGATACAGGAAGCGGTGGAAGCCGCAAAGAAGGCTGAAACAGCCGTTGTATTTGCGGGGCTGCCGGATTCCTTTGAATCGGAAGGTTTTGACCGCAGGCATATGAGACTTCCGGACTGTCAGAATGAACTGATCCGTCAGGTGGCGGCAGTGAATCCAAATACAGTTGTGGTACTTCATAATGGATCTCCTGTGGAAATGCCATGGATTCAGGATGTGAAAGCTGTACTGGAAGCCTATCTGGGCGGGCAGGCAGTGGGAGCAGCAACCGTGGATATTTTATTCGGGAAAACGAACCCCTGCGGAAGACTTGCGGAAACATTTCCCCTGAGATTAGAGGACAATCCTTCCTATCTGTATTATCTGGGAGAAGGCGATAAGGTAGAGTACAGAGAAGGCGTATTTGTAGGATACCGCTATTATGACAAGAAAAAAATGGATGTTCTCTTCCCATTTGGACATGGACTTAGTTATACCACCTTTACCTATGGTAATCTGAGGCTGGATAAGGATAGCATGAAGGACAACGAGATCCTCAGTGTATCCGTAGATGTAACCAATACGGGAACCATGAAAGGGAAAGAGGTTGTTCAGCTATATGTGTCTCCCCTAAATAGCAGTATTATCCGTCCGGTTCGGGAATTAAAAGGATTTGATAAAGTCGAATTAAAACCGGGTGAGACAAAGACGGTGCACTTTGAATTGGAAAAACGGGCATTTGCCTACTATGATATGGAAGCGGGAGACTGGGCAGTGGAAACTACCGATTACGAGATTCAGATTGGAAAATCTTCCAGAGATATTGCTGCGGCAGCCAAAGTTCACGTAGAGAGCACAGAGAAAAAGGCAAGGAGTTATGACCGCAATACGACTTTTGGAGATTTGATGAAAGATGAAAAGGCCATGGAGATTGCAGAAAGCATGCTAAAAGGTATGGCTGTGTTAGGGGATGCAGCTGATGATGCACTGGGTGAGAGCACGTCAGCCATGAACGAGGCAATGATGATGTATATGCCAATTCGCGGTGTCCTTACTTTTGGACAGGGAAATATCAGTGAAGAAGAACTTGAAGAATTATTAGAGAAGATAAACCGGATTACAGATTAACAAACCGGACAGCTATTGATGCATTGCAGAAAAAGGGCAATTCACAGCAAAATGTGAATTGCCCTGCTTTTTATTTCACTTTTATTCGTAACCCTGAAAAATTTTGGCAATGGGTGAGTCTTCCGAGAGAATCACAGTTTTGTCATCTCCCGTCATGGAAGCTTTTAGAGCATCCAGGCTTCTTACGTAGGAGTAGAAATCAGTCTTGCCCTCGTCTGCATAGGCTGCGGACAGAATTTTCATATATTCTGCTTCACCTTCTGCCGTGAGAATTTCTGCCTGTTTTTCCGCCTCGGATATTTTGATTGCTATTTCTTTATCGGTGGTATTCCGGATAACCTTAGCTTCTGATTTTCCTTCTGCGGTGTAAGTAGCCGCAATATTGTTCCGTTCTGATATCATACGTTCAAATACCGCTTCTTTGTTATCATTCGGCAGATCCAGCTGCTTGGTTTCAAACACCAGAAGCTCTATCCCGTACTGATCCATGTTATTGCCGATATTCTCCATGACTTTCGATGAAAGCACACCGTCACGGCTGGTAATAACATCATCCTGAGTCATGCTGCTGATTACGTTTTTCGTTGCGTTATAGACAGCCGTGTTAATTCTGTTTTCTGCATTCGTCTGGGAAGAGTTTAATGTCTGCGCAAACTTTAAAGGGTCAATGATCTTCCATAACACGTAACTGTCGCTGATCATGGTCTTCTTATCCTTTGTGATCACATCGGATGGCACCAGATCAGAGAGCAGCGTTTCCTTTGGCAGAGTATCTGCTGTCTGGATAAAAGGAATCTTTAAATGGATCCCGGGGTCCGCAATTACACGGCTGACTTTACCGAACTGGCGAACCAGTTTATATTCATTCTGTCTGGAAATAACCACGGAAGATGCCAGTGTAACCACTGCAGCAACCGCTGCGAAACAGACTATAACTACTTTCTTCTTCATAATTTTGTATCCTCCTTATTGTGCATCCGTTTGCGTGGTTTCCGGGTTTCCAGTTTCAGCGGTTGGATTTTCAGCCGTATTGGCATTGCTTTCCTTTGGCGCATCAGACTGCTGGGTACTGTCTTTTTCCGATTCCGGTGCCGGTTTATCAGATGCATTGTTCTCTGCAAATGGTTCTAAAGGAAGGACCTTCTGCACGCCGCTGCCGTTGTCGATTACGATCTTTAATCCCGGTAGTACGCTTTCCATTGTTTCATAGAACATACGCTGTTTGGTCACAACGGGATTTTTCTGGTATTCTTCATACATGGCATTGAATCTGGATGTCTGAGCCGTTGCTTCATTGATCCTGGTCTGTTTCTGTGCCTCTGCATCTTTGATAATCTGGTCTACTTTTGCATCCGCTTCCGGAGTCTTTTCATTGCGGTATTTGTTGGCGTTATTAATTGCAGTTTCTTTTCCCTGTTTTGCAGTTTCTACAGCCTTAAATGCCTGCATAACTTCCTGGGTAGGCGGAGCAGAATCCTGGATGGTAATGTTCACCAGCTGAAGCCCCAGATCCTGTTCTTCAATTTTACGGATGATCATTTCTTTGATCTTAGCCTGGATTTCACTTTTTCCGGTAGTCAGAACGTCATCTACTTTATAGCTTCCGATCACGGTACGGATACAACTCTGGGAGATACTTTTTAAAATATCCTCCGGACGCTGGGAAGCGTATAAATACTGGACCGGTTCAGCAATACGGTACTCCACGAAGAAGTCCACGTTAATAAAGTTGTAATCCGATGTTATCATAATGCCTTCGGTGTCTATGGTCTGGTTGTTTTCAATCGTATAGCCAATGGGAAATCCCTGAATGGTGGTATTCACTTTTTTTACCTGCTGAATCCCCGGAATTTTAAAATGAAGTCCGGTCTCTGTGACTGCCTTGGGTTTTCCAAGAGTGGTAAGGACAGCCTGTTCCTGTTCCTGAATCTGATAAAAGGATCCGGATACAATGAAAATGGCTGCCGCCGCAGCTGCGATAATGATCGCCGCCTTTTTTGCACCTCTGGCTGTTTTCTTAACGTTTTTCTTGAAATTCTTTTTTGAATCATTAAAAATGTTATTGTTCATGTTAGGGTTCCACATACAAATCCTCCTCGTAATTATCCGGCAGATAAATAACTTCCATGGCAGAAATTTATTTGCCTCTCCATCAAGTGGGTCTAAGCTTAAATCTAATTAAGCTCTGAAGAGTGTCTTATCATTTATCATAAGACAGGCTTCGGTTACTAAAGAAAAAGGTATTAAAAAAAGACTTTTATCCCAGACTGACTGCTGGAATAAAAGTCTTGCTAATTACTTACATGACGCGGATATCGCTATCGTTCTGACGCCTTCATGTACCATCTGGTTTATCTTTGCGATGGTAGCTACTCCCTTTTCTTTGTTAAAAGATTATCACAAATTGTCGAAAAATGCAAGTACTTTTTTATAATTTTACAAATCATTCCTGTTTAACAGGTTGCACCGCCTGTGAGATGCAGTTTGGCATCCAGAATTTCCTGTTTCCGGTCTAACAGGTCGTTTGCCAGAAGCTGAGCTTCTGCGTTTTCAAAGCCCAGGCGTTCGATGGTTGAAGAAAAGCGTTCCCCGGTCTTTCCCTGTTCACGGAAGAGCAGAATGGCTTTTTCAATTACATCCAGGGCTTCTTCTTTGGTGGTAAATACTTTATTTAATGCTTTTCCAATGGCAATGCGTTTTCCCCATCTTCCACCAATATAGATTTTAAATCCGGGAACGCCTTCTTCAATGGCATCAAAACGGCATTTTCCGATACAGCGGCCACAGTTATTGCATACTTCTTCATCAATTTCCAGGATGCCGTCAACTACTTTTGCAGCACCCACCGGACAGGCTGTTTCCACGGAACATTTCTTGCATCCGTTGCAGCAGTCCTCATCGAAGACAGGAGTCATCTGTCCTATGATACCGATGTCGTTTAAATCCGGCTTTACGCAGTTATTTGGACATCCGCCTACGGCGATTTTAAATTTATGCGGCAGTTTCACCGAGTTGTAGCCAACGTAGAACCGGTCATGGATTTCTTCGGAGATTGCAAATGCATCTAACAGGCCGTATTGGCAGGTAGTTCCCTTACAGGCTACCACAGGACGCACTTTAGAGCCGGTGCCGCCGGTTACTAAACCTGCTTTGGAAAGATAGGTGCGGAAATCTTCAATTTTATCAAATGGGATTCCCTGTACTTCGATGGTAAGCCTTGTGGTCAGAGTTACGACTCCGTTTCCAAATAAATTTGCAGCTTCTGAGATACACTGCATCTGATCTGCCGTAATTTTACCGTTGATGGTGATAACTCTTCCTGAAAAATTATCAGTTCCTTTGTTGCTTAAAAATCCTAACGCTTTTACGCTCTTTTCTTCTTCTGGTTTGATTGTTAAAGTTGCCATTATTTTCCTCCTGAGTTATGTAATTATTTTCGTGATCCGGGTTATTTCGTCGAATTTACAAATGTCCTGCAGTGTGCTTATCCATCAATTTTAAATTACCAGATGTGCCGTAATCTTGCTTATGCATCAATATCAATTTTTAGATACTCTGCAATGTGCCTATCCGTCTATTTCATTAAATGCGGTTCCGCCTTCTAAGACTCTGGTATTGGTATAACCGTATTTTTTCATGCGGTTTTGTAACATGTAGGCACGCTTTCCTTTGCTGCAGACGAGCAGCAGATTGTCGTCTTTGTCTAAATCGGGTACTGGACCATTTACGGAAGACAGGTCTATATAGCGGGCACCATCGATCTGAGGGGTTATGGAAGCATCAATGAGCTGGTATCCCTCTGCTTTTCCTTCCAGGTATTGAGCAGGTGTAAAGGTTTCAAATTCTCCGCTCAGTTTATTTTGCAATATGTTTATGGTCTGGGAGAATGGGTGGATTGCAGTAGAAAATGGCGGCGCATAGGCAAGATCCATATTCTCCAGGGCTTCCAGGTCAGCATGCAGAGAAATGGCAGTTGCTGCAATATCCACCATTTTATCAACGGCTCCTTTACCGGCAGTCTGTAATCCCAGTAGTTCATGGGTTTCTTTGTCAGCAATCATTTTCACAATAAAGGTGGATGCTCCGGGGTAGTAATGAGCTTTATCGTCCACCACGGATGTAACGCTGACGACATCTTTGCCGGCAGCAATGGCAGCAGCCTCACTCAATCCTGTTTTGCCGATATTTAATTCTGGCAGTTTACAGACGCCGGTACCGAGAACCCCATGGTAGGAACGTTTTTTTTCACTTATGTTTTGTGCTGCAATACGTCCCTCTATATTTGCGGAGGAACCCATAGGTGACCAGGTATGTTCTTGTGTTATAGCGTTTGTAACGCTGGCACAGTCTCCAATGGCATAAATATCTTCGTCATTGGTCTGTAAATACGCATTGACTTTTATGGTTTTGTTTGGCATAAGTTCGATACCAGTGTCAGCGAGAAATTCCGTATTTGCCCGAATGCCGATTGAGAGAATAACGGCATCCGCTTTCATCGTGCGCTTAGAAGTCTGCACTTTCTCTACCTTGTCAGTACCAAGAATAGCTTCTAACCGTGTTCCGGTAAAGGACATAATGCCGTTGTCTGCCAGGTGGTTCTCGATATATCCGGCAAACTCGGTATCAAAGCCGGGTAAAATCTGCTCAGCCATATCAATGACAGAAACGCGCACACCTTTCGATATCAGATTTTCGGCAACCTCAAGTCCAATGAAACCGGCACCTGCGATGACTGCACGTTTGATTCCGGCTGTTTCCAGTGTTTCTCTAAGAGTGATTGCATCTTCCGGCGTTCTCATATAGAAGACATTTTTTAGATGGATACCGTCAATGGGAGGAGTAACGGGGCTTGCGCCGGAAGCAATAATTAATTTGTCATATGCATAGGTTGAAGATTCATTTGTCTTCCGGTTGATGGCGGTTACCGTTTTTTGAACCCGATCGATATGTGTCACTTCGGTTTCTGTGGATACTTTGACGCCAGTCTGTTTTGCAAAGCTTTCCGGTGTATTGACGATTAACTGTTCCCGATCTTCAATCACGCTTCCCACATAATAGGGAAGTCCGCATCCGGCATAGGAAATCTCAGCGCTTTTCGTAAGAATCTGTACGTCATATTCCTGGTTCTCACGTTTCAATTTTGCAGCCGCTTTTGTACCTGCAGCGACTCCTCCAATGATTAATATTTTCATATGTACAAAACCTCTTTTCCTGTTATATGTATTACTATAACACTTGTTTATTAATAAGAAAAATGATATTATCTTATTATAAACATAGGTAAAACCTATAGATAATTTTGGAAGAAGGAATGCATATGACGATCAGACATCTGAGGATTTTTGTAATGGTAGCCGACTGCGGGACCATGAGTCTGGCAGCGGAAAAGATGTTCCTGTCCCAGCCTACGGTGAGCCAGGCAATACGGGAATTAGAGGAACACTATGGAGGACTGCTGTTTGAACGCCTGTCAAAACACCTTTACATAACGGATCTGGGAGAGAAGCTGTTGGGATATGCCAGAGAAGTCCTTCGCCAGTTCGAATATCTGGAAGAGCAGATGCTCAGCAAAAGGCAGATGAAATTGCTGCGTGTGGGAACTTCGATGACTGTTGGAACCTGTCTGCTGCCGGATATGGTTCATCGGTTTAAACAGATGCAGGAGGACGTGGATATTTTCGCCTGTGTAAATAATACAAAAGTGATTGAACAAAAGCTCATGGATGCGGAGTTGGATGTGGCGCTGGTTGAAGGACAGGTGAAAAGTCCCGATCTGGTGGTGAAGCCGATGATTGAAGATGAGCTTGTTTTGGTGTGTGCAAAAGAACATCCTTTCGCCGGGATGCAAAGGCTTTATTTTTGTCAACTGGAAAATCAGAAGTTTGTCATGCGGGAAAAGGGGAGCGGAACACGGGAGCTTTTTGAAAAAGATCTGGAGAAACACAGGGTCAGCGTAAACGTCGCCTGGGAAGTAGTGGGAACGGAGGCAATCAAACATGCCATTATAAAGGATAACTGTTTGAGTGTGATTGCATACCGGCTGGTAGAAGAGGAAGTACGGTCCGGTGAAATGTACCTCTTCCGGGAAGACACCAACAGATGGAAACGCAGTTTTGACCTGGTTTACCACAAGGATAAATTTATCAATGAGGGCATAAATTCCTTTATTGACTGTCTGCGGTTTTACGGGAACAGGGAAGGGTTTGAAGGAATACAGATGGGAAGGCTGTCAGAGGGGTAAATACATATGAGCCAAAAAAAAGGTTTTCTTCTATTTTTTCTTATCATTGCTATGATCTGGGGGGAGAGAGGGGTGTCAGCCCAGGCGGCAAAATGTCCGGATATTCAAAATGGAAGGACAGACTTCAGGGAAAGTGCTGTATCGGGCAGTGTTAAAAAATATTGGTTGGCATTGTCCCCCTATATGGATCCTGTCATCACTCTAAAGGATTCTGCAATGGAACAGGTAAAGATCCCCAATGAATTAAAGGTTTTACTCTATGAGAATAATGAAACGGAAGAAGGGGATTATGCCAAGGTTCCTATAAATGAAAATATACCGGTTGTGTGGTCACGGGAAAGCTTTAGGAAAGGTCTGGCTGGAGGACAGGATTTTATCCTGGAGGGGTACTTTGTATTCACGGATTACCAGAAGGCGGAGATCGAAAACTGGGAGGACGTAAAGGCGCAGCTTTCCATCCGTGTAACTACCCCGGCAAATGCAAAACGCCTGAAATTAAAATGGAGCCAGAAGCGCCTGATTATTAATTATGATAAACCATGGGGAGCGGGACAGCTTTGGCTGGAATATTCCAATGATCTGTTGAACTGGACTTCCTGTAACGTAACGGAATCTATGACGAATGATTATTACGATGTAGGGACCTGTGTGCTGCATGCGCCTGAGGACCGCACTTATTACGTGCGGCTTAAAATCATAGATTTCGTCTATGAGGGATATACGGATATATGGAAGGCGGATTATGCTGCGGGTATATGCAGCAGGTATCAGAAATCAGAAAGTGTAAATCCTCCGGATACTGATGGATCATCCGGTAATAATACCTCAGACGGCAGCAATTCCGGATCCGATACAGAGACGGAAACAGAGCTTCCGGAAACCGAATTGGGAGACGGGGGAAGCGGAGGTGACCGGGGGGGCGGGGGCACTAAAGAGCCGGACCGCCGTCCCAATACCCCTTCGGGAGGCGGCAGTCTTTCTTCTGGATCAGGGGACAAGAAAAAACCGGATAAAGGAAGCAGTGGATCAAAAGAAAGCGGTGGATCGATAGGAAGCAGTGGATCGAAAGGAAGCGGTGGATCGAAAGGAAGCGGTGGATCGAAAGAAAGCGGTGGATCGATAGAAAGCAGTGGATCGGAAGAAAGCAATGGAGCGAAAGGAACTGGTGGATCGGAAGAAAGCAATGGATCAATAGAAAACGGACAGAATGGGGAGCAGAACAAAGGTGGCGAAGATGATCAGAAAGCTGACGACGAAAACGTGGGCAAATCGGTTCAGGAAATTCCGGCAGCCTCTGCCACTCCCAGTGGACAGCTATCCGGCAACAACCAGACGGGTACGGATGGTCTGGAAACAGATACCATAACAATGAATGGCCGGAGAGTGGATGGTATAGAAGAGGGGAATAAAGCCAGGGAAAACAGTTCGGTTAGCAGCAGTCAGGAAAATTCTGCGGCTGTTGCATCAGAAGAGGCAGATGGGAATGATTATGACTACATGGAAGCAGTAAATGGGAACACGGATTCGGAATTAGGTGAGGGGGTAACGGACAGTAAGGCAGGAGAGGCTGCGGGATTTACGGCGGCTGAGCAGATGTATAAAGAGGAAAGTCAGGATAAAAAAATTGCGGCAGTAGTTTTCTGCATTTTAGCCGGGAGCGGAACAGTATTTTATTTTCGCAGGAGAAAATAAAATTATGTTGAAATTTGTCTGATGGGTGAGACAAATTGGGAGCTGATTCGTATATAGATTTATACCTGAATCATGCGCAGGTATCGAGCTGGTTATATTTGCGTTGCTGAGACGGCTTCATACATATGCGCTGTAGTTTAAGAAGGAGAATAAATAAAGTTATGTACCGAATATTAATCGTTGAGGATGACCGTGCACTGCGCACCGTTAATAAAATTTATTTTGAACAGGCGGGTTTCCAGGTGTATGAAGCAGAGAACGTGGAACAGGCGTACAGCAAGATGGAGCAGGCGGAGGCAGACTGCGTATTGCTGGACATATCCCTGCCGGATGGGAATGGATTTGAAGTCTGCAGTAAAATGAAAGAAAAGAGGGACATCCCCATTATATTTGTATCTAATCACCTGGAGGAAGAAAACCGGATTAACGGATTCCTGGCAGGCGGCGATGATTATATAACGAAGCCATACAGCCTGAAGGAGCTGGAGCTGCGTATTTATGCCAGATTAAAGCCTTATGGCACCCAGGAAGCTGCGGACCGCATTTTACATTTTCCGCCCATTGAGATTTATGTATCTACCAGGACAGTTGTCTGCGGGGGGAAAAAGATAACTTTTACCGCTGCGGAATTTAATATTATTTACTTTTTAGCCAGACATCCAGACAAGGTGTATTCTGCCGCGGAGATCTATGATAATGTCTGGAATCAGCCAAACCTTGGTGACGCACATACCGTTCAGGTTCATCTTGCACAGGCGCGCAAGAAAATGAACGGTCTGAGGGAGGGACACAATTACATTGAGACGATATGGGGACGAGGATATAAGTTCAATTCATAATTATAAGAAGATCATTTCCGGATTACTTATGGTTTTAGCCATTGGGATTCTGACTTTGACTTTATTTGGAATTTTGAATAAACGGGACAACAAGTATTCCCATTATTCGGTACAGCCGGTGAAAGGCGTTCTGACTATTGACGGGGACACATTTGGAGACGGGAATTATCTGTGCCCGATCGATGACTGGGAGTTTTATAATAAAATGCTATATTACAGCGGCGTAAATGAAAGGACAAATCCCGGTTACATCTTTATCGGACAATATTCCGATTATTCCATGCGCCAGAAAAATGAAAGTGCATTTGGCAGTGCTTCCTACCGTCTGAAGATAGTGAATTCCGGGGAACCTGTGGTTTTGAGCATGGAGGTGCCGGAGCTTTTCAGTGCTTCTAGTATCTATATAAACGGTAAACCGGTGGCAGAACTTGGTGACATGGAAAAGGATACTTACCGTGGAATGATTCAGAATCAGGTGGTTAGTTTTGAAGCCGGAAGAGAAACGGAGCTGGTATTTGAAATCACCAACTATGAGCACTATTACAGCGGCATGTTTTATCCGGTGATTCTTGGACAGACCAAAACGGTAACCGGCATAATCTTTGCCCGCCTCATTGTCTATGGAATTCTGTGTATTTCGGCGGTGACAATGGCGCTGTTTTCTCTGGTAGTCTGGAAAAATGGCAATAAGAAAATATATGTCCTGTATGGCGTATTGTGTATGGCGTATGGACTGCATGTAAGTTATCCTATTGTACGCTGGCTTGGGATTCCCAATGTGAACTTCCTGTATGCTCTGGAAGACTGCAGTGAATATATCATGATCGCCTGTGCAGCTGCGGTAAGTGCCTTAATTGCCGGGGAGGATAAAAATTATTATTTCAGGAAGGGCATGACGCCATTATGTATTGGCATGTGTGCGTTTTCCTTTTTTGTACCTTTATTTATATTGACAAAAGCCCCCGGTTTGAATGGAATTTACGGCGGTATCATAGATGGATACCAGCTTTTTATCGGGTTTTATATGCTGTTAATGGCATTTAAAACGGTTTTGGTGGGAAAGAGGGGATCATATCTCATGCTTGCCGGAAATGTGATCTATGGAATCGGAATACTTTGGGATGTATTTACCAGCAATTTGTTTGAACCGGTACGGGGAGCCTGGCCCAAGGAGTATGCGGGCTTCTGTCTGATTCTGGTATTTGCTGTAATGCTTCAGTTTTATATTTGTGAAATACAGGAAGAAAACGAAAGGCTGACCAGCCATCTGGAACAGGAGGTAGATGTGCGTACCCGGGAATTAACCGGACTTCTGAAGGAAAGAAAAAAACTGCTCTCAGAGGTGGCACATGACCTGAAGGCTCCGGTATCTTCCATTCAGACTTTTATAGAGTTTATGAAAATCGGAAATGTACGGATTGATGATGAGACAAGGGCATATCTGACTGCAATTGAACAAAAGTCCGAAGAGGTTCAAAGCAGAGTAGCGAATCTGCAGGAACTTTCCGTGGATGACAGAATACTATTTAAGAAAAAAAGACAGAGCCTCAATGATTTCCTTAAGGAACTTTATGAAAACCACCTCCCGGATGCTCAGGCATATGGCATTTATTTTAAAATCATCCTCCCAGATCAAAAGGTATATATGGATCTGGATGAGAATCTCATGGCAAGGGCGCTTGGAAATATAATCTACAATGCATTTGATTTCACACCATTTGAGGGGAAGATTCAGCTTCGGATGGATATTAAAAAAGACATCTGCATAACGATAAAGGACAGCGGAAAAGGGATTTCACCGGAAGACCTGCCCCATATTTTTGAAGCGAATTATTCCCGGAGGGCACCGGGGGAGCCAAAAGGAAAGGGCTTGGGTCTGCACATTGCGAAGACCATTATCGATGGTCATGGCGGGTGGATCAAAGCGGAATCAGAACCTGGAAAAGGTACGGTATTTTCTATTTATTTTGATGTCAGACAAAGGAGCAAAAGTCATGAGTGATCATGGCTTTTTTTAATTCCTTATAGTTTTCTTATAATTGGGTTGTATCATACTACTAACAAAATGAGAGGAAGCTTATTGCAGGCGGCTGCAATCGGCGGCAGGTGTTAAAATGAATATTATTTTAGGAACCAAAAATTTATGTAAAAACTTTGGGACGCAAAAAGCGGTCAGCTGCGTTTCTTTAAAAATACCGGAAAATTCAGTCTATGGGCTGCTGGGTGCAAACGGGGCAGGAAAATCCACCATTTTAAAAATGCTCACCGGGATGCTCCATCCTACTTCGGGAGAGATATTTTTTGAAGGGCATTCGTGGCAGAGAAAGGATCTTGCCAGGATTGGAGCGCTCATTGAAGCGGCACCTCTTTATGAAAATCTTACGGCAAGAGAAAATCTAAAGGTCAGAACAACCGCGCTTCAGATTCCGGAGAAAAGAATTGAGGAAGTATTGCAGACGGTAGAATTAACCAATACGGGGAAGAAAAAGGCAGGACAGTTTTCCATGGGAATGAAACAGCGTCTGGGCATTGCAATCGCCCTCTTGAATCATCCAAAACTTCTGATACTGGATGAGCCTACCAACGGACTGGACCCTTTTGGAATTCAGGAACTGCGGGAACTGATCTGCTCTTTTCCCAAAAAGGGGATAACCGTTATCATTTCCAGCCATATTCTCAGCGAAGTGAATCAAATGGCGGACTATGTGGGGATTATTTCAGGCGGTATTCTGGGATACCAGGGTGAATTCAACAAAGAAGATGACCTGGAAGCATTATTTATGGAAGTGGCGGGAAAATACCGCAGAGAGGGGGAAATCTGATGAATCACTGTATTGTTTCAGAAAGAATAAAAATAAGGCATACGTTCCTGAAAATATTGTGTTATGCGGCACCGCTGGCTACCTCATTTATTTCCCTGTTCCTTGCTTCTAATTATGCGCAGGTGGATAATTTTAACTGGTGGTATGGAATGATTATGCCCGGAATGCTGACCATTGCCTGTACGTTAAGTGCAGGAATCGACAAAAAGTTAAAGGATCAGGCGGTGTTGGTTATGCCGCTTAAAATGAAAGATATATGGTATGCGAAGATTATTGTTATGGCAGAACGTTTTGCTGTTTCCTGCCTTTTGATTCTCGCCGTTTCATTTGTCGAAGGAATTTTGTTTCAGGATACCGGCTATCCCCTTGTTTCCAATTCATCTATGCTGGCTGGAACGGCGCTTATGATCATTACTTCTCTTTGGCAGATTCCGCTGTGTATGTTTCTGGGGTATAAGATCGGTATTTTCCCGACCTTTATCATAAATCTGGCAGCCTATATTGTCTTCAGTGCTACGGTATCTTTGAGTAACTGGTGGATTGCTGTGCCTTACGCTTATACGGCAAGAATGATGATCCCGGCAATCGGGATTCTGCCAAACGGTCTTATGGCAGAACCGGGCAGCTACACCTTTTCGCCAGAGCTGCTTTCAAAGGGGGTATATCTGCCGGGAATCATATTATCCATACTGCTGTTTGTCGTAATTACTTACCTTACAGGAAGATGGTATGAAAACAGGGAGGCACAGAATTAATGAAAAGTTTATGGTATTTGTTAAAGGCTGATTTTATCAAGATGAGACATACGGCATTTTATCCGGTACATATTCTGGTACCGCTGCTTGGGAATGTGCTCTTTCTGGGATATTTTATGATTTCGCCCTGGGAACCGGCAGGAAAGATACAGGCTTATTTAGAAGTAGTGGCAATTGCATTTCCGTTAATCGGAGCAGTAGTAACTGCGATGGCGGCGGAGCAGGAGGCAATGGCGGGAGGATTTAAAGAAATGCTTTCACAGCAGTATCCGAGATGGGAAGTATGGATCAGCAAATTTCTCATGCTATTTTTAACAGGATTGGCAGTGGACGTTTTTACAATCGGCACTTTCTGGCTGGGATTCCGTTTTCTGGTGGGAGGCAGTCATGTGGAATTTTCCATTTTTCTGGGAGCAGCTTTGATCATCATTTTTTGCCAGATCATCATGTATACGTTTCATCTAATGGTTGGGATCCGTTTTGGCAGAGGGGCACTGATGGGGCTGGCAGTAGTGGAATGCCTCGTGACAGCTCTGATGCTGACCGGGCTTGGGGAAGGATTATGGATGTTTTTACCTTGTTCCTGGGGGGCCAGGCTTTGTGACTATTTTTTGCTATATTACCAGAAGGGCTTGTTTTTTAATCAGCTGGGGGTTACTACAGCCGGAGGGATTTTGGGGGCAACCGTGTTTGTATTTATTTTGTATTTGGTATGGAGCGGGAGGTTTGAGGGAAGGAGAAGTTAATAGTCCATTTCAGCAGTGATTTTCAGCCGCAAATATCCGGGAGAACCTAACATTCTGGATTTTGCGGCATTTTTGTGTTAAACTTAGCAGGTAAGGAATAAATAGACTTAACCAGAAATAAATACCGGAAATATTCCTATATAACTAAGATATAACTAAAAATAGTACCAGAAATAAGGAGCAGGCATGGCAGAAATTCTAGCAGTGGATGACGAAAAAGGAATCCTCATGGTTATTAAAAGTGCGCTGGAAAAATCAGGACACCGTGTCACGGCGTATGACCGCGCGGATGACGTATTGAACATAAAAAAATATAATTTTGATTTGATCTTACTGGATGTAATGATGCCGGGAATGGATGGGTTTACTCTTTGCCGGGAGATCCGGGACAAGGTGGATTGTCCGATTTTATTTTTGACGGCTAAGACCATGGAGTCTGATCTCATGACAGGGCTTAATATCGGTGGGGATGATTACATTACGAAGCCATTTGGCATCGGGGAACTGCGGGCAAGGGTGGAAGCACATCTGAGAAGGGAACACAGGCAGAAGAAAAATGCTTTTCATCTGTCGGGTCTGACTTTTCAGCTGAAGGCAAAAGAAGTATGGTTTCAGGATAACCAGATTCCTTTTACTAAAAGTGAATATGAAATCTGTGAATACCTGGCATTAAATCACGGACAGGTTTTTTCAAAAGAACGGATTTACGAAGCGGTCTTTGGTTACGATAAAGAAAGCGATATTGCGGTAATTGTAGAGCATATTAAAAATATCAGAGGCAAGCTGACGAAATATGAATGCAGTCCGATTGAAACAGTGTGGGGTGTGGGTTATAAATGGAGAGATTAAAAAAGAAGAAAACGATGACCGGGATATTTACAAGATACGTGGTTTTTCTGGGAATAGGGATTCTGGCGGCGGCTGGAATTGTAATACTTGCGTTTCAGGCACTGGCATACAGCGGCAGTGTGCTTCCGGCAAATTATTATGAACGCCAGATTGAAGCCCAAAGGGATCAGATTGCAGGGAGTGATGATGCAGCGTCTTTGATTCCCCGGGGATGTCTGTATGGCATTTATGACGAAGCCGGTAAGTTCAGTGAGGGAAATATCCTGGAAAATCTGAGAGATACGGCTTATCACAACGCCGTAAATGGAGCAAATACGGTTCGGGATTATTTTATCAAAACGGTGCCGGTGAAAGGCGGAACCTGTGTCATTTTATATAAGCTTGCCATGAGCTTTACCAATCCGGTTCTTCAGAAATATCTTCCCAATCCGTTTTTATGTCTCGCGGTTATGTTTATACTGCTGACGCTGGGGATTATTATCTGGATGTCCAGGCGGTTTGGAAAATTGCTCTCCAGGGAGATTGCCGTACTGGAGCGGACTACAGAAAATATACGGATGGAGGAACTGGATTTTGAGATGGAGAGTTCAGATATTAAGGAGATCAGCAATGTACTGGATTCTTTTGGGAAACTGAGGAAAAATCTGAAGCATTCACTGGAACAGCAGTGGAAACTGGAGGAGAACAGAAGAGATCAGGTGGCGGCACTCAGCCATGACTTAAAGACGCCCCTGACTATCCTGCGGGGAAATGCAGAGCTGTTATCGGAGACAGACCTGGATGAGGAACAGCAGATGTACAGTGACAATATCCGGCACAGTGCGTCAGACATGCAGGATTATATCCGGATGCTGCTGGATATTAACAATGCCCATAAGGTGTTTGAAATTCTTCCAAAGCAGATTAATCCCCGGGTTTTGCTGGAAGAAACGGTTTCCCAGGCAAAAATACTGGTTATGGAGAAATCGATTTGCCTGGAAACGGATATCAGCAATCTGCCGGAACAAATAGCACTGGATGAATCTGCTTTTAACCGGGCGGTTATGAATGCCTTCACTAATGCAGTGGAATATACGCCCGTTTCGGGGAAAATAAAAGTCAGCGCCTATGTATCAGATAATCATCTGTCAGTATGCATTGAGGATTCTGGGAGGGGATTTACAGAGGAGGAAACCAAACGGGGTTTTGAACAATTTTACCAGGGGGATAAAAGCAGAAATTCAAAGCTTCATTATGGAATGGGGCTGTATATTGCGAAAAGTGTCGCTGAAGCACACGGAGGGAGGCTTGAACTTGGCAGATCTTTGGATCTTGGAGGTGCCAGGGTGCGGATGGTTTTCTAAGATGTATATTCGGGCATCCCATTATTTTGACTTTTGCGAAATAGCGAAGTATAATAACCAACATAGAAAAAGGAGGGCATCGGATGCGTTTACTACACACTGCCGACTGGCATCTGGGTAAAAATCTGGAAGGCAGAAGCCGGCTGGATGAACAGGAACTGTTCCTGGAAGATTTTGTGAAAATTGTGGAAGAAAATAATCCCGATCTCGTGTTAATTGCAGGTGATATCTATGATTCTGCGAATCCGTCTGCCCGTGCGGAGAAGCTTTTTTACGATACCCTGAAAAAGATATCGGGTGAGGGAAAAAGGATTACGGTGGTCATTGCCGGGAACCATGACAATCCACAGCGTCTGGTAGCTGCCACGCCGCTGGCAATGGATCATGGAATTATTATGGTAGGAACTCCCAAAACGGTGATACCTGCGGGGAGATACGGACAACATCAGGTCACGGACTCCAAAGAGGGATATATTGAGATAGATATGGGTGGGGAAAAGGCGGTAATACTGACGATTCCATTTCCAAGCGAGAAGCGATTAAATGAAGTACTCTATGGTGATATGGATACGGATGAGGAACGTCTGCTTACATATGGAGAGCGGATGAAGCAGCTTTTTAACTCTTTAGAAGGGCATTTTCGGGAGGATACGGTGAATCTCATCGTATCTCATTTGTTTGTCATGAACAGTGTGGAAGGCGGTTCAGAGAGAAGCATCCAGCTGGGAGGCAGCTATATCGTAGGCGGGGATATTTTCCCCTCAAAAGCCCAGTACATTGCCCTGGGACATATTCATAAGCCTCAGGTAGTGCCGGGAAACCACACTGCCCGTTACAGCGGTGCGCCTCTGCAGTATCACAGGGGAGAAGAGGCATATCAAAAGCAGGTGCTTCTGGTTGATGTAAGTGCCGGGAAAGACGCAGAGATCACATCGATCCCTTTGAAACAATATAAGCCCATTGAGGTATGGCGCTGCAAAAGTGTAACAGATGCAATTAAGCAGTGTCAGGAAAATACAGAGAAAGTCTGCTGGGTTTATCTGGAGATTGAAACGGGACGGGCGATTCTGGAAGATGAGATTAAGCAGATGAAGTTATTAAAAGAAGATATCCTGGAAATACATCCGATCTTCCCGGAAATGCAGCAGGAGGATGGAGCCGAACGGTATCTTGAGAGGCCGTTTCATGAGTTGTTCCAGGAATTTTATCTTCATGAACGGGGTGTCCCGGTTCCGGAAGAAACCATGGAAGTATTGTTAGGATTATTGGGAAAGGATGTGGAACATGAGACCGATCAGACTTAAGATACGGGGGCTGAACAGCTTTGTGGAAGAGCAGACGATTGACTTTACAGAGCTTTGTAAACGTGGATTCTTTGGAATCTTCGGTCCCACGGGAAGCGGAAAATCTACCATACTGGATGGAATGATTCTGGCATTGTACGGAATAAAGGCCATGTCCAGGGGAACGAATGAATTTATTAACAAGAACTGCCAGAGCGCTGGCGTGAGCTATGAATTCCAGGTTACCGGAGCCCGGGCAAAGCGTTACCGGGTGGAACGGGAATTCAAACTGACTACCCAGGGAACGAAGGCCGGAAAATGTAAACTGGTGGATGTGACAGAGGAAGAAGTTGTTCTGGAGGATTCCGTCAAAGGGGTAGACCGTGCCTGTGCGGATATTATTGGTCTTACTGCCGATGATTTTATGCGGACGGTTGTACTGCCACAGGGAAAATTCAGTGAATTTTTAAAAGTAAGCGGAAAGGACCGGAGAGAAATTCTGGAGCGCCTGTTCCGCCTGGAAGAATACGGAAAAGGCCTGGAAGAAAAGCTAAACGGTGCACTGAATGAAGAGAAGGCAAAACGGATGAATATCCAGGGACAGATGGAAGCCTATGTACTTGCAAGCGAAGAACTGCTGGAGCAGCGTATCAGGCAGCAGGAGGAGGGCAGGCAGCTTCTGGAGCAGACAGAAAAAGAGTCTCATGAAGCAAAAGAAAAATACAAGGATTATCAGACTGTCCGGCTCTTAATGAAAGAGCGGGAGGAACAGGAACAAAAGCTTAGTGAACTGACGAAACAGTCAGAAAAAATAGAGCAGATGAAAGAGAGACGGGACGCCGCCGTCAGGGCGGATGGGATCGCGCCTATGCTGGCATCCTATGAAGAACTGGCGAACCAGGAAAAACTGCTGGAGGCTCAGATACAGGAATGGATGAACCGTCTGGATGCTGTCAATGCGGAGAAAAAGGACAAGGAGGCGGCGTTTCAGAAGATTGCCGGGCAGAGGGATGAAGAGGAAAATGGCATTCGCTTAAAGCTGCAGAGTGCCAAAGAGGCATGGGAGCAGTGGAAAGAGCTTCCGGAAATGATCGATAAACAGCAGGAGCTGCAAAAAAGGCTCTCCTTTCAGCAGAAACAGCTGAAAAGTTTAGAACAGAAACAGGAGCTTCTGGTACAGGGAGAGAAAAAAGAAAGCCAGAACATCCAGGAGCTGGATAACAGTCTTCAGGGATTAAAAATATCCGCTGTTTACCGGGAGCAGATTGAGCATGGTATACATCAGAGTGAGTCTGTATATACATCAAAAGTGGACTTAGACAATATCAAAAAGAAGCAGAAAGCCGGGATAAAAGAGTTTCAAATAGAAGAAACAACGGCAAAGAAAATCGATGGAGCGTTAGCGGAAAAAGAAAAGGAAAGACAGCAGATTGCAGAACAACTGACGAAATTAAAAGCGGATATCCGGGAAAAGCAGATCGTAATTCTTCGCAGAGAACTGCAGGAAGGAACCCCTTGCCCCGTATGCGGAGCGATTCACCATGAGCCGGGAAAAGGAATCGAACAAAAGGCCGGGATTCTGCAAGGAGAAGAAAACCGGGGAGAAGCGAACCAGTTAGAAGAGAACCAGGTAGAAGAGCTGGAGGAAATGCTGGACAAATGTAATGGGGAAATCCAAAAGCTGGAACGGAAAAAGGAAAGTCAGACAGGCATACTGAAGCTTCTGTCACGTAACCTAAATGAGCTGCAGGAAGAAATGAAAAAAGCGGCGGGCAGCTGGGAAACCCAGAATGCATTATTTCTGGAGTTACAGGATCAGACAGGGATTCTGGATTTTAAGGAAGAAAAGAAACGTTTACAGAAACTGGAGAAAGACCGGGAAGAAAAAGAAGAGCAGCTTCAGACAGCAAGAAAGTCACTGAGCAGCAGCCAGGATCTGCTGAAGGAAATTCAGGCGGATATGAATACAGCAAAAGAGACGGCAAATAAAATACAGCTGGAACTGGCACCTCTTGAGAGCAGCATTCAGGAGAAGAAAAGGCTGGTTGCAGAAAAAATCGGAGATGACAGGGATCCTCAAAAATGTATAGGATTACTGGAAAAAGAGCTGGCTTTTCTATTGGATCACTATGAAAAATGCAGACAGGAATTCCAGCAGGCAGCGGAGGAAAGCCAGGTGATTAAGCAGCAGTCAGATCAACTGCAGGGACAGCTTGAAGGGAATAAAAATGCCCGCTTAAAATCAGAAGAAAGGCTGAAGCAGGAAATGGCTCGTCTGGAATTTGAAAATATAGAAGAAGTTAAAAATGCTGTTTTAAACAAAGAGCAATATCAGGAGCTGAAAGACTCCATTGAGAATTATTATAATGAAATACGGGAATGTTCATCTAAAATAAAGGAAACCGGAGAAAAGCTGAGTGGCAGAACTGTATCGGAAGCAGAAACAAAGGAATTAAATGCCAGATGCCAGGAACTTGAGACTGCCCTGAACAAACAGAAGGAGCAGCTGGGTGAATGGAAACAGCAGGTAAAAAGCATCAGGGGTAACCTGGAGAAGAAGAAAAAGCTCAGGGGAGAACTGGATGCAGTGGAGCACCAGATCAGTATTCTGGAAGATTTAAAAGGGGTCAGCAGGGGAAAACGGTTTGTGGAATATATGGCGGCTGAGCGGCTAAAGTATATCTCCAGAAGTGCATCCAGACGGCTCTCAGAAATTACAAATGGCAGTTATGAGCTGGAAACCAACCAGGAAGGAGAATTCGTGATCCGGGATAATAAAAACGGCGGGGTTCTCAGAGCGCCGGCAACGCTTTCAGGAGGAGAGACCTTTGTCACATCCCTTGCTCTGGCGTTATCTCTATCGGAAGAAATCCAGCTTAAGGGAACCGCACCGCTGGAACTGTTTTTCCTGGATGAAGGGTTTGGTTCTCTGGACGAAAATCTTCTGGATGTAGTAATGACATCGTTGGAGCGGATTCACAATGATCATCTGAAAGTAGGAATTATCTCTCATGTGGAATCGGTTAAGGCAAGGGTTCCGGTGCGGCTGATAGTAAGTCCGGCACAAAGCGGAATCCGTGGCAGCAAAGTTGAAATAGAGCATTTGTAAAGGAAGAAGGATTATAGAATGAAGCTATTTTTAAGGAGGCACTGGCTGATCCTTACCATTGCAGCCATTATTTTGTATCTCGTCGTGGGGATGATGGCACCTTTTATGGTAATCAAAAAAGTCGGTGCGGATTATAAAACGGGTTCCAGCGTAGATAAATATTATTCCGATACCCTGTCGGTAGACCGGGCATATATCGTGGAGGACAGCATGGATGCGCTGGATGAACGGATCCGAATGATTGAACAGGCGAAGGAGCGGATCATTTTATCCACCTTCGATATGCGTCCCGGATACAGTACCACGGATGTGCTGGCGATGGTCTTAAATGCAGCTGACCGGGGGGTGAAAGTTCAGATTCTGGTAGACGGAATCAGCGGCTTAATCCGAATGGAAGGAAAAGATCTTTTTTATGCAATTTCCAGCCACCCCGGCATAGAGGTTCGGATTTATAATATGCCAAATCCGGCAAAACCCTGGACGTTTCACGGAAGAATGCATGATAAATACCTGATCGTGGATGACCAGTATTACCTTTTGGGAGGCAGAAATACCTTTGATTATTTTCTGGGAAATTACATCGAAGATGATAAGAGCCTGGACAGGGAAGTCTTCATTTATAATACAGCTGCAGGGACAGACCGGACAACAGAAAGTTCGTTGTCTGAACTGGAATCTTATTTCAATGAAATGTGGGATTACAAGTACTGCAGGGTTTTCCATTCTGACAGCAAGCTTCAGGAAAAGGACGGCGTGAAAGCAGAAGTGGCTTCTTTAAAACAGCACTATCTGGATCTGAAGAAAGAAAAACCGGAGTTATTTGTCAAAGACGATTATTTTGATCAGGTAACTGTTCCGGTCAATAAGGCAACGCTGGTTTCCAACCCCAAGGATATCTACGGAAAAGAACCTACGGCATGGTATGAAATGCAGCAATTGATGGCACACGCCAAAGAGCGGGTGGTTCTGCATACTCCTTACGCGGTTTTAAGTGATGATATGTATCAGGGAATGAGAGAAATCAGTGCAACTGGCGTGGATTTCACCATGCTGATCAATTCGGTGGAAAATGGCGATAACATTGTTGCATCATCGGATTATCTGAAAAATAAAGGCAGGATCATTGATACAGGAGTGCAGATCTATGAGTATGATGGAGGTGAGTCCTATCATGGGAAATCCATCTTAATAGACGATAATATATCCATTGTGGGTTCCTATAATCTGGATCTTCGGAGCACTTATGTGGATACAGAACTAATGCTGGTTGTGGACAGTAAAGAGCTGAACCGGCAATTAGAGGGGTATATGGATAAACTGCAGGAGGATGCCAGAAAAGTAATTGATACAGACACTTATGAGACTCCGGCACATATCAAAGTTGCCGAGGTACCGTTTATTAAAAAAGTGATCTGGAAGGTATTGGGAGTTGTACTTGGACCTTTCCGGGTAATGATCTGATAAGAACAAAAAGGGCGCTGATCACAGATGGTTACCCATCGTGATTAGCGCCCTTTCTGTTCAGAAAGCTGTTATGATAACTCTACGATTGATACTGCGCCATGGGGGGCGGTAGCCGTCAGAGAGGAGTTAAATAAAAAGCTCAGTGTTGTAACTGCAGTGGCGTTAACCAGGAATGTGCCTGATACGCCAGGGTTTGTCGCAGATAGTGTGGAAGTGCTGTTTGTTACAAAATCAATCTGGGAGGTTCCGTTTAGCTGAGGGGTTACTCCGATAAATCCTGCTAAAGTAACGGTGGCGTTCACAATATAGGATACGGAATAAACATGGCCTGCTGCTAACTGAAACGTAGTGGTTGTAGGTGCAGTGATGTTCGTGCCGTTATTGAAAACAACACCAAAAGCAATCGCTGCATTATTTGTCAGAGTAGAGGATGTTACCGTATATCTTGCATTTGTCTGGGTAGGAGTAGGACCGGTAGGTCCCGTTGCTCCGGTAGCCCCGGCATTGCCGGTAGCGCCCGTATTTCCATTCGTTCCTGCGGTTCCGGTAGGACCGGTGGCACCAACAGCTCCGGTAGGACCGGTAGCGCCGTTTGCGCCCGTTGCCCCGGTAGCGCCCGTAGCGCCTGCAGCCCCAGCCAATCCCGTTGGACCTGTGGGACCAACAGTTCCGGTAGCTCCTGCAGCACCGGTAGCCCCAACAGCTCCGGTAGCCCCGGTAGAGCCGGTAGCTCCATTGGCTCCGGTCGCACCCGTGGCACCAGTAGAGCCGGTAACGCCATTGGCTCCGGTAGGACCGGTGGCACCGACAGCCCCGGTAGGCCCGGCTGCTCCATTTGCGCCGGTAGCGCCGACAGCTCCTGTAGGACCATCCGCCCCATCCGCGCCGGTAGGTCCGGCTGCCCCGGTAGCTCCAGTAGCTCCATTTGCGCCGGTGGCTCCTGTGGGACCAACAGCGCCGGTAGCGCCAGCATCTCCGGTAGCTCCGGTGGCACCCGTATTGCCGGTAGCCCCCACAGCCCCAGCAGTACCGTTTGCGCCAGTTGCCCCGGTAGGTCCTGTGGCGCCTATGGTTCCGGCAGGTCCCGTATTACCCGTAGGTCCGGTAGCCCCCACAGCACCAGCAGCGCCGGTAGCCCCGGCAGTTCCGGTGGGACCGGTGGCGCCGTTTGCACCTGTATTACCAGTAGGCCCGGTAGGAACTCCACGATTCGTACAACACATTCAAAAATAATTTAATTCCACAGATATGATCTCATTTTTTTTGTTTAGATTAATTTTTTTCACAAGATGATGCCAGAAACGCTGTTTGCTCTGCCTGCTCAGCCGTTTATAGACTTCATGGAAACCGCCGTTTATAATAGTTTCTAATTCTGCCATGTCTTTTTCTGGATGTGCCTCGCTGGAAACGAGCTCTGTTTCACGGAGCTGTTCGAGCAGAGAGCAATATTCATGATCGTATTTTTCCAGACTGATTCTGCTTTTCTGAAAGAGATAATTTAAGCGTTCTATTTCCTTTTTTATTTTATCCGGATTAGTAATTGGTTTTGACTTTCTTATTTCATCAATTTGTATACATCTGATTTTGCACCCGGTATATTCATTGAGCAAGTGTTCCAGCAAATATTGTTCGATCTTTGTTTCATTCAGCGGATTGATTTTGTGCAGTTTATTGTTTGTTCCATAGGAGCAACGGTAGTAAATATATGTTTTTTTAGCACCCGTTTTTTTATAAAGAACCTTTGTAGTATAGGAGGCAGACAGTGATCTGCCGCAAAACGGGCATTTAATCAGACCAGTAAAAAGGTAAACTCTTTCCCCGGCTGGTTTTCTTACATTCCGGTTTGCTGCTTTTTGAATCAAACCCCATGTCTCCGTGGAGAAGTAAGCATCGCAGTATCTGGTGTTATCTCGGTATTTACCAATATAAAATTCACTTTTCAACATGCTGTTCATGATATCATAAGTAAAGGTTTCATCAAAATTTTTTCGAATGTGTTCTACCGTGGAGCGTTTGCTTTGCGATATTTGAAAAAACCGTGCCCATTCATGGACAATCGCTTCTTTCTCCTGATCAATTACCATTTTTTTTATGCCGTTTATGCTTTGGGATGTGAAACCATAGGGCATGGAGTATTTGCCGAATATTAATCTGCCCTGGGAGACGGAAGCTTCATTTACAAATTTAATTCTTTCGGAGGTGGTGTCCACTTCATTTTGTCCGATAGAAAGCATGATATTCAGATTAAGACGTCCATCCCGGGTGTCCAGGTTCATGTTTGGTTCGGCAACGGCACACCATATTACCTGGTGCTGGTCTAAAATTTCCTGTACTTTATAAAAATCTGATACATTTCGGAACCACCTGTCCATTTTCCAGAATAATATTACATCGATCTCATCCCTTTTTACTGATTCCAGCAGTGCATGGATCGCTTTTCTTTTTTTTAATTCCTTTCTGGCTGTCTTTCCCTCATCTGCATAAATACCTGCAATTTTATAAGAATTTTTTACGGCGTGTTCTTCCAGGTACATTTTTTGGGCCTCCAGGGATTTCCCGTGCATTGCCTGTTCGGATGAAGATACCCGAATATAAAGTGCACAGCGTTTGACAGGCTGGGATTGTTCTGGCATCATTTTGAATCCCTCCTTATGTTAAGCAATTTATGAAAAATGGCAGAGGATTATGAGCGCTTATGTGCTGTAACAGGATTATGGAGGAAGCATAGTTTATAGGGATGAGGTCAATAGGGGCTGCAGGGAATTGAATAATGCTGATTTAAATAAATTTAATGAGGATGAGCTTGTATTAGAGATACATAAAGCAGAGCGCCCAGACCAGGGAAAGCCTGTATTCGGGGGGCAACATGAGATACTCCCGGATCCAGAGCGCGTATTACAACTGCTGATCGCGATTCTGGAAGAGCAGGAGCAGGTAAAAATTGACTATGAGCTTTTATAAAAGAAGAAACGCTGATACATATAAATCATAGGATAAGCATAACAGTTGTGATATAGCAATATTAATTATTTTACATTTCATTCATATGCACAATAAATAAATTGTGTTGCAGGTGGAAATTTGTTATAATCAAAAACATAAGAACGCAGTGACAAGATATCTCAAATATCATGAAAACGCAGCATCAGGAAAATCAGGAGGATTTTATATGTACAGTATTTCAAATTTAACAGAAAATGATGATATTAAAACTCTGGGGTCAATGGGTCCATTTACGGTTATTGAGTATGAGCGTGATTTAAGTGTAATGCCGTCGGATGCACAGATGGCATATTTCTGCAATGCTATGAATATTCGCAAAAGACAGGTAATCTGTGATATGACCAAAGCAAATATCACGCTTCAGGCTGGAGCAATGCAGTGGATGGTCGGTAATGTCAATGCCACAACCGGAATTAAAGGAGTGGGTGATCTGTTCAGCAAAGCCGTGCGTGGAAAAGTTACCGGTGAATCAGCTATTAAGCCCGAATATACCGGAGATGGCACCTTAGTTCTGGAGCCTACCTATAAACATATTTTACTGATTGATGTTCAGGATTGGAATGGTTCTATCGTTCTGGACGATGGGTTATTTTTAGCCTGTGATTCTAATTTAAAACATAAAGCAGTAATGCGGTCAAATCTTTCATCAGCGGTAGCCGGAAATGAAGGGCTTTTTAACCTCAGTGTAAATGGTGCCGGTGTGTTATGCCTGGAATCTCCGTCTCCCCGGGAAGAACTAATCGAGATTACCTTAAATAACGATGTTCTGAAAATCGATGGGAACATGGCGATTGCATGGAGCGGCAGCCTGGATTTCACAGTTGAGCGTTCCGGAAAAACACTGATCGGCTCAGCTGCTTCCGGAGAAGGACTTGTGAATGTCTACCGTGGTACTGGAAAAGTACTGATGGCACCGGTTGATAAGGGAATTGCTTAAGATAAAAGATAATGAATTAAAATAATGAATATATATTTATTTAGAAAGCACGTCTGAGGGGATGTGCTTTTTCGTTTGCAGAAGACTGTCGCTTCATGGACTTTCATTGAATTAGAAAATGAAAAAGGAATATGGAAGTGCGTTATAGAAACGTTATTTTTATATGCTAAGATCATTTCTGTAATAGACCAAACGATATTGAAACTATTACAGGAAAGGATGATCAGATATGGAAAATTTAATTTTGGAAACAAAAAATTTATCAAAACGATTTGGTGATCAAATGGCAGCCAGCAATATCTCCCTGCAGATTGAGAAAAATAGTATTTATGGTCTTCTGGGACCAAATGGAGCAGGAAAGTCCACAACACTTAAAATGATTGTTGGGCTTCTAAGGCCCACAGAAGGGCAGATTATCTTTAAGGGAAAGCCCTGGAAGCGGGAAGCGCTTGCTAAAATAGGTGCTTTGATTGAGGCGCCTGCTCTATATGGAAATCTTACGGCAGAAGAAAATTTACTGGTACATACAAGGCTTCTTGGAATCCCAAATGATAAGATTCACGAAGTGCTGAAAACAGTTGATTTAAAAGATACCGGAAAAAAGAAAGCATCGCAGTTTTCAATGGGAATGAAACAGCGGCTGGGAATCGCGACAGCCCTGCTGAATCAACCGGAATTACTCATTTTGGATGAACCCACCAATGGTCTTGATCCCTTTGGAATTCAGGAATTGCGTGAATTCATTTCTTCTCTGCCTGGAAGGGGGATTACAGTTATTCTTTCCAGCCACATTTTATCGGAAGTTGCCCAGGTTGTAGATGAAATCGGAATCATCAGCGGAGGCAGGCTTTTATTTCAGGGGGTTCCTGATCCTGATGAAGATCTGGAAGCGTTTTTTACGGATGTCATTCTCAAAGGGGGAAAAGCAGAATGAACGGTTTGAAATCTGAATTGTTAAAATATAGAAGAACATTGATCAGAAAGCTGATTATATGGATTCCATTGTTTTTTGCACTCTATTCCATTGTGATCAGATTGCTGATACCATCTCTTTCCGACTCCTGGAAAGGAATCATTGTATTAGTTTTTAACTGGTGGCCAATGATATTTCTTCCCCTTGGTATGGGGCTGTTCGGCAGCATGGCAGCCGCACAGGAAAAGAAGACTGGTAATTACCGCGCACTTCTGGTACATGATATTTCGCCCTCGGTTTTCTGGATGCATAAGGTGGCAGCTATGGCAGTGCACAGCTTCTTTTCAACACTGGTACTGTTTATCTCCGTAATGATTCCGGTACTCCTCTTTTCAAAAGGTGAGATACCCATAAGTCAGATTATAACCGGTTGTCTCGTATGCTGGCTGGCATCTCTGGTGTTAATTCCTATACAGCTCTTTGCGGCTGTCTGGAAGGGGATACTTTTCAGTATGGGAGTCGCATTTGCAGGGATGATTGTAGGGATTATAGCAGCGTCTCAGTCTTACTGGTTTGTGATACCCTGGTCCTTGGCAACGAGGCTAATGTGTCCGATTATCGGGATTCATCCCAACGGCACCGTACTAAATGCCGGAGATCCGCTGCTTAACACTTCTGCTATACCAGTGGGAATTGCCGTTTCTGTGATCCTGCTTATCATCATCACTGCAATTTCAGGCGTTTGGTTTAGAAGGAGGGAGATATATTGATCAGATTATTATCATCGGAATGGCTGAAAACAAAACGCACCGCGATTCGCTGGATTACTTTTTGCATGCCTGTAATTGCGGCTCTTTGTATAGTGGCGTATCTGTCAGCCAGCAGCGGCATTACATCTGAGTTTGTTTATGAAGGTTATTTTGTTATATGGACAGCAATCATTATTCCGGTAGGAGTGGGGATGTTGTCTGGATTTATGATACACGAAGAAGAACTGGCAGGAAATTTTGCAGGTTTTCTGAATACAAAGATTTCCAGGAAGAAGTTGTATTTGGGAAAGTTTCTGATGCTGGTAATCTGCCTGATGTGCTCCACGTTTATTGCGACAATTATCCTCTGTCTGGGAATGAAGCTGGTTATGCCGGAGGGAGAGCATATTTCTATGTTTATTCTGGCCGCTTCCCTTGCTGTCGTGGGAGCGCTTCCCATATTGGCAATACATTTGTGGGTAAGCCTGTTATGGGGAATGGGGGCATCCATTGGAATCAGTATGGGCGGAATCCTGATGGCTGCTTTGATCGGGGCTACGGGCATTGGAGGTAGATTATGGATGATCATTCCCTGGTCCTGGCCGGTAAAAATGTCAATGATACCTGCAGTCTATTTTCAGGCAGGATCGTCAGCTGTCAACACTTCAGTGGGCGGAATAGTAAGATTAGAGTTAATCCTCACCGGAATCGGACTATTTCTCTTTCTGGCTGCCGGAATGCTCTGGTTTAGCAGATGGGAAGGCAGGGAAGTAAGCGAATAAAGGCTAATTGCCACAAGCGGGTTCGTTACCAATAATTTCATTAACTTGACCAACGGGAAAAACTGGCGGATACTATAGGGGCAGGCTGTAATAAGCCTGTCCGAAATGCATAGGTATGGGAGGCGATGTAAAGTTGAGTAAAATATTAATCATTGATGATGAAAGAGAACTGACTGCTCTATTGGAGAAAAAACTAAAAATGAAAGGGCATGAAGTAATGACAGCAGATGACGGCAGGAAAGGTATAGAACTTGCTAAGAGACAGCCGGATCTTATCATCCTGGACATTATGATGCCGGAAGCAGACGGTTTTGAAGTCTGCCATGCCATCCGAAATGATGTGCTATGCCCCATTTTGTTTTTAAGTGCCAAACAGTCAGAAACGGATAAAATCAAAGGTCTGACGCTTGGCGGGGATGATTATATCACAAAGCCCTTTGGGCTAAGAGAGTTAATGGCGCGAATCGAAGCGAATTTACGGCGAGAGAAACGATCGCAATATATGAATACCGAGCATAAACGTCTGAAACTGTACTTTGGCAGCCTTTCGCTGGATTTACGGGGGCGGACTGTCTACATTGGCAATGAGGAAATTTATCTGACAAAAAGAGAATATGAGATTGTAGAACTGCTTGCCCTTCATGCTGGACAGGTTTTTTCAAGAGAACAGATCTATGAAAATGTATGGGGATATGATTCTAAGGGGGATGATACAACGGTAGTGGAGCGGATTAAAAATATCCGCACCAAGTTTGCTGCTGTTACGCCTTCAGTTCCTTATATTTCCACGGTTTGGGGGATTGGGTATAGATGGAATAAAATGTAGAAGGGGAATTATGATGAAGAACCGCTCACTTACAGTACAATTTCGTATCACACTGGTGTTGATTGTAACTGCCAGTTTAATTGCAACACTGCTTACTTATGGGGGGGCAATCGTGCTGTTTCAACATGCTGTTCATAACAATAAGATCAATCCACAGAATTATTATGAACAGCAGATTCCTAAAATAACAGACTATGTCCGGGGAAAAAAATCAGACATTCTGTCTTTAGCCAGTGAAGAGGGGCTTGAAAATGTCATTCAGGGAACCGGACTTTCCTATCAGGTTGTAAACGAGAATGGCAATATTTTGTATGGCACATATTCGGACCGGATATTTGAAACAAAAGAACAGCTCTATGACAGACTGAATATGACGCTGCTCATCGCCGGAAATTATATTCGTATCGTGCCCGTTATTGATGCTTATGGAAAAATACAAGGTGCTGTTTCCCTTGCCTATCAATTAACCTTATCTACGGCAAACAACGGCAATACCTGGATAAACTATGCAATTATCTTAGTGGTTTTGTCTCCATTGTTCTATTTCATTGCATTTATTATTCTGTTTTCCAGGATGCTGTCGAAAAATATTACCAGACCCCTGCAGCTTTTAAAAGAAGGCTCCCGCCAGATAATAGATAAAAATCTGGATTTCGAAATAGATTATCATGCTCAAAATGAGCTGGGTGAACTATGCACTGCTTTCACAGAAATGAAAGATGAACTGAAAAAATCCCTGTCTGCCCAGTGGAGGATGGAACAGGAACGGGTGGAAATGGTGGAGGCACTGGCACATGACCTGAAATCTCCGCTGTCTGTCATAAAAGCATACGCAGAAGCGTTGATTGATGATACAAAAGTGAATGAAGAACAGCAGCAATACCTGGATGTCATCGAAGAAAATATTGAAAAAAGTGTCTCTCTGGTGCGGCAAATGCAATATACATCTGATCTGGAAAGTTCTGCTGTACCGCTTAATCTGGTTCCGGTAAATCTGTCTGAATTTATGGAGCGTAAAGTACATGATTATGAATTCCAGGCGGAACGAAAAGAAATCACCATCCGATTAAATCTCCGGGGAGATATTCCGAACTCTTTTCTGACAGATCCCGGAAAACTAGAGCGGATACTGGATAATATATTGGCTAACAGCCTGCGCTACACTCCCACAGGAGGGCAGATATGGATAGCGGTTAAAGCTGAAAATCAGTATATTTCCTATGAAATCAGGGATTCCGGAACAGGATTTAGTACGGAGGATATGCAAAGAGTATTCGAGAAATTTTACAGAGGCGATAAAGCCCGGCAAACCAAAGACGGACATTCCGGTTTGGGGCTGTATATCACCAGGCAGTTAGTGGAATTACTGGGTGGTACAATTAAAGTCTGTAATTTGAATTCCGGGGGAGCATGCGTGGTATTTGACCATAAAATCTTTTATGAATAGTAAAAGGGAATAGCGGAAAAGTTCTATAGGCAGATTTTATTTGATGAAATTATCGAATTGGGAAAAGACGAGAAAAGGAATGAATTTTCAATAAAAATGTGGTAATATATGGATAAATGTTCTGTTTCGGCAGTATATGGAGGTACATTATGACAAAAATTGAAAATCTAAAACCAGTTATTCAAAATCGTACCTTATCAGACGGATCAAAAGAAAAGTTTGGTGAGATATTAATACAACATGAGGTAAGGGTGCTGATGACACGTGGTGTGAACGGACTTTATATTTATGCCTGTGATGAAGAACTGAGAAAAGCATTGAAAGATGCCGCTATTTAGTGAGGTTAGAAGATGAATGAACATACAGTAAAAGAATTAATGGAAACAGTTAAAAATTTTTGTGAAGCCCGGGATTGGGACCAGTTTCATAATCCCAAAGATCTTGCCATCGGAATTTCCACAGAGGCAAATGAACTGCTTGATATTTTTCGGTTTAAATCAGAGGAAGAAATGAAGCAGTTTTTCACAGATCACAAAAAGAGAGAACATATAGAAGAGGAATTGGCTGATACTTTGTTTTTTGTTCTGCGGTTTGCGCAGATGAATCATATTGATCTGGGTGCTATTTTAGAGAAGAAGATTCAGAAGAATGGCGAGAAGTATCCGGTGGAGAAGATTAAAGGGAAGAATTTGAAATATAATGAGATATGATGTAATGGAAAAACCAAGATATAAGGAGTTATAAGATTTATGATAAAAATACTATTCGTCTGTCTGGGTAACATCTGCAGATCCCCCATGGCGGAATTCGTTTTTAAAGATATGGTTAAAAAAAGAGGTCTCAGCGATTTATTCGTTATCTCTTCAGCGGCAACCAGCAGCGAAGAGACTGGTAATCCGGTTCACCCCGGAACCAGGAAGAAATTAAAGCAGTACAATATTTCAGTGGATGGAAAAAGAGCCGTTCGCCTGACTGAAAAAGATTATCAGAAATATGATTATATCATAGGAATGGAACAGGCTAATATCCGGAATATGATTCGGATTATGGGTGAGGACAGAGATAAAAAGGTGTTTAAACTCCTGGATTTTAGCGACAATCCCCGGGATATTGCGGATCCATGGTATACCGGTAATTTTGACAGGACTTATGCGGATGTTTATGAAGGCTGTGAAGGGTTGCTAGAATATGTTTTAAGAGAAAAATAGAGCAAATTCAGTTGTACAAATGAGAGCGTACCGGTAGGACCCTCTAGACCGTCTGCTCCCGTAGGACCGGTAGCCCCATCGGGTCCGGTGGCACCCGTAGCCCCATTTGCGCCGGTAGCGCCGGTTAATCCGGTAGGTCCAACGGGACCATTTGCCCCGGTGGCACCCGTAGCCCCGTTTGGTCCGGCAGGTCCGGCTGCACCATCAGCCCCGGTTGACCCGGTTGTGCCGGTGGCGCCGGTAGGTCCGGTGATTCCGTCGGACCCGGTAGGTCCTGTAGCCCCGATAGATCCGGTGCCTCCGGTAGCGCCTGCAGCCCCGGTGATTCCGGTAGCGCCGGTGGGTCCGGTAATGCCGTTTGCGCCGGTAGGTCCGGTGGCACCCGTCACACCGGTTTCTCCGTTTGCGCCGGTAGGCCCGGTAGCGCCGATAGCCCCGGTCGCTCCGGTGATTCCTGCAGCGCCGGTAGAACCTGCAGCCCCGGTGGGACCAGTGATTCCGTTTGCGCCGGTAGCGCCCGTAGTCCCGGTGGGTCCGGTAGTTCCGTTTGCGCCGGTAACACCTGTATTACCTCGCGGTCCTGTGCTGCCGGTAGTTCCGTTAGGTCCGGTAGCCCCAATTGCGCCGGTAGGTCCCGTGCTGCCGTTTGCTCCGGTAGCGCCAGTAACTCCGGTAGGTCCGGTGGAACCATTCGCGCCGGTAGCACCGGTATTGCCCATGGCACCGGTGGTGCCGGTAGCACCATTAGGTCCGGTACTGCCAGTAGCGCCGGTAGGTCCGGTGGAACCATTTGCGCCGGTAGGTCCGGTAACCCCTGTGGGTCCGGTAGAGCCATTCGCGCCGGTAGCGCCTGCGCTGCCGACAGGTCCGGTATTGCCGGTAGCACCATTTGCGCCGGTAGCACCTCTTGCACCGGTAGGCCCCGTGGAACCGTTAGCCCCGGTAGCGCCGGTGGCACCCGTGGGACCCACACTGCCGTCTGCCCCGGTGGGACCCGTAGGTCCGGTTGGTCCCGTAGGCCCTGTGGCGCCCACATCCTGCAGTAAATCAATGCCATTTAGCTGATTATCGTTATACATATCTATATCACTCCTTTATTACATTCTGGATTACATCAATAATAAAATCAAATATTATCAATGTACTATTAAATATGCAGGAAATCCTAAAGTAGTGAAATTGAATAGTTTTTCTGTCAAAATATGCAGGAAATTCCGTCAATCTTATATCTCTCATTTCGATAGAAGTAACCATAATTCCCATTTTCCACCACAAAACTCCCAAATAAGTGCTGACTTTTTTAAAATGGTAGTGTATAATAAATTCATATATTCACATAAAATAAAACACAAGGGGAAAAACTATGACTGAGGAAAGACAACAGGAACTTAAGAAATTATTAGTCAGCAATGACTTTCAGGTTGAAAAATATAAAGAGCTGGATATGCAGGAGATCATTATCTTATGCCAGACCGGAAGATCTTTAATGGAACAGAATAAAGAAGATGAAAATGCGTTTAAGTTTTTTGAGACAAAATCCAAATTTCTTTATAATGTAGTTTTAGAAAAACTAAAAGTATTAGAGGAAATGTTTGTACTGTTTTCCAAAGGAACCAACATGCCCTATATTCATTGTGATGAAGAAACTTTTAATGACCAGATTTTCATATTTTCCAGAGAGCAGTTTGCTCAGCGGGAAGCAGGAAAATTAAATGAGGTAAAGAATCCGGTTCAGATTATTAAATTCAATAAGGATCAGTTCCTCGGTTTTTATATTAACTTATTCCCCATGGGAGCAAATGCAGTGGTAATTGACCACGGGGTGAATTCCCTGGAGATCCAGCTGGAAGAATTGTGCAAAAAGCCGGATTATACCAATGCGCCGAAAGAAAAAATACCGGTATTGAACCCGGAACTGCAGCTGACGGCACTTTATTTCATGCAGGAACTGAGAAGACCTGTTGAAAAAGAAGAAAAACAGGGACTTCGGGAATTAGAAGAAGAGATGCTGGTTAATATAAGAAGAGGAAACTATCTGGTGCCGATTCAGTTCCAGGAATTAAAAGAAGGCGAAGAAGAGCCCAAAGAACTGACCAGAGATAATAAAAACATTATGGTGCCATTTGTGAAATACGAGAATGGGGATGTTTACCAGCCGGTATTTACGGATCCGGGAGAGTTTCATAAATTTAATAAAGAAAAGAAATTCAGGGCGATTGCAATGCCGTTCCAGAATCTGAATAAAGTTGTAGTGGAGCAGGCAAAGGGAATTGTCTTAAATCCAATGGGCTTTAATCTGCTTCTGGTTAAGGGACAGCTGAATACCAAAGGAGAATAGAATGGCGATAAATAAACCGCTCAGGCTGGCACTGAAGGCGCTGTCTTATGGTGGAATCGAAATAGAGTCAGCCAGGCATCTGGCTAATCTGAAGGCGATTGACCCGTTAAAGGTTTTCTATAAGACAATTGATGATAAGATATACAATGGTGATTATCAGGTGCCGGTCAGAATCTATATGCCGGAAGAAGATATATTGACCGGGGAAGGAACATGCGGCAATACCTGTCCGGTCTTGATTTTCATCCATGGCGGCGGATGGGTTACGGAAAGCGTTGAAAATTATAATCGTGTCTGCGCCCGTATGGCGAAAAGCACCGGTCATGTTGTGGTATCCATAGAATACAGGCTTGCACCGGAACACCGTTTCCCAACAGGGCTTATGGACTGTTATGCAGTTGTAAAAGCAGTCTATCAGAACCGATTGATTTTAAATGTTGACCCTGAGCGGATTACCATTATCGGAGACAGTGCGGGAGGAAACCTGACGGCAGCAATCTGTCAGATGGCGAGGGACAGGCTGGAATTTGTCCCACAGAGGCAGATCCTGATTTATCCGGCTGTCAGCAATGATTATTCAGAAAAATCCCCTTTTCCATCGGTACAGGAAAACGGGACGGATTTTTTATTGACGGCAAAGAAGATGAGCGACTATCTGGATCTGTACCAAAGCTGTGACGAAGACCGGCAGAGTCCGTACTTTGCACCGCTGCTGGCACGGGATTTCTCCGGACTGCCCAGGACGCTGGTTATTACGGCTGAATTTGATCCTCTTAGAGATGAAGGAGAGGAATATGCAAGAAAATTAATCGAAGCGGGAAATGCAGTGGAGGTGCATCGCATTCAGGATGCCCTGCATGGTTTTTTTGCGCTCGGCATTATGAGTTACCATGTTCAGGAGAGTTTTGAAATTATAAACAGTTTTTTAAAGGGGGTCTAGGAAATGGCTGAGACCAAGCTGACCCGTTGGCGAAAATTAGATAATGCAGCGAAGATATTTCCGGCTACCAGCGGAAAAAAGGATACCAGAGTATTTCGCTTTTCCTGTGATTTAAAGGAAACGATTCGGGAAGAAATCCTGCAGGAGGCATTGGACAAAACCATAGAGGCTTATCCCATGTTCTGTTCTGTGATGCGAAAAGGTTTTTTCTGGTTTTATCTGGAGAAAAGTCCTCTGCGCCCTGTAGTGAAAGAAGAAAGTAAGCTTCCGTGCAGCAATATCTATGTCCGGGATAAGAAGAGTCTTTTATTTGAAGTAACCTATTTTAAAAACAGAATTAACTTTGAGGTTTTCCATGCGCTGACCGATGGTACGGGAGCGATGCAGTTTACCAGGGAACTGGTGAAAAATTATATTCTGGCTGCCCACAAAGAGGATTTTCCGGAAGAAGTACCTCTGGACACACAGAACCTTACCGATGCAGACATGGAAGATGACAGCTTCTTTAAATATTATTCCAAAACAAAAGCAGATGAGAAAGCAGATGAGAAACAAAAATCAGTTCATTCTTATCAATTGCGGGGATTGAAATCAGATTATGAAAATATGCACATTACGGAAGGAATGGTTTCCGTAAAGCAGCTTTTAGATAAATCCAGGGAATATGGCGTGTCAATGACCGTATTTCTCACAGCAGTCTATCTGTGCGCTATTCACCGGGAAATGGGTCCCAGACAGGAGAAATATCCGGTTGTTCTGATGATTCCGGTTAATCTGCGCAAATATTTTCCATCCCAGTCCATGCTTAACTTTTTCAGCTGGATTGATGCGGGATACCAGTTTGAAACTGGCGTTACCACATTTAAAGACGTGGTAAACCATGTGAAAGAATTTTTTAAAAGTGAACTTACCAAGGAGCGGGTTGCTGGCAGGATGAACGAATTCATGAACCTGGAGCAGAATCCTTTTTTGAGAGTGGCACCGCTGGCGCTTAAAAATCTCTGTCTGCTTGCAGCGGCAAAGTTTACCTCCAAAAATGTAACCGCAATCTTTTCAAATATGGGCGTTGTGGACATGCCGGAAGTATACCGGCCTTATATTAAATGGTTCCATGTGTTCACCAGTACGCCAAAAACGGAACTCTGCATGTGCTCCTTTGAAGACCATGTTGTTCTGAGTTTTACATCCAGATTTGAAAGTGAAAATGTACAGCGGAATTTCTTCCGCATTTTAAATGAACAGGGCATTGAAGTGGAGATGTTAAAGGATAAATATCCGGAAAAGAGAAAACCGGTATATCCCGGAATGCAGTTTTTTAAGCTGTTTTCCTTCTTATGCCTGGCAGCCGTGGTCATCTGTGTGATGGCAAATGTAATTATAACGCCACACAGCATCTGGTCACTGTTTGTAAGCGGCGCCATGCTCTGTATGTGGCTGGCACTTGCAGTAGGCTTTTACAAGCGGCGGAATCTGCTGAAAAATGCCATGTGGCAGTTGTTGCTTATCATTGCCTGTTGCCTCGCCTGGGATGCATTTACGGGGTGGAACAGGTGGTCGATTGATTATGTACTGCCGGGTATCAGCCTGTTAACCACCATTTCGATTCTGACAATTTCCAAGGTACAGCAATTAACTCCGCCGGAGTATATGATCTATTATGTGATGTCAGCAGGTGTTGGAATTGTCCCGTTTCTGCTGCTTTTGACCGGGTGCGTTGGCGTCCACTATCCTTCTGTGATCTGTTCAGGGCTGTCATTTTTATTTATTGCGGCACTGGTTATCTTTAGATGGAAAGATTTTATGGTGGAACTGCATAAGAAATTTCACTTTTAAGATACGGATGAGTATTTCAGGGAGGATAAAATATGCTGGTTATAAACAGTTTAGAAGAAGGCGCTTCGATATTTAAAGCCCTGGGTTCCGATCTCAGAGTGAATATCATAAAGCTGCTTATAAAAAATGAAGAAATGAATATGCGGGAACTGGCATCGGCGCTTCATATTACAAATGGAGCCATTACCAGCCATATTAAAAAACTGTCAGAGGCGGGGATCATCGATGTACTGACAGAATGCGGCGGAAGGGGAAATCAGAAAATCTGCCGGCTGAAGGTAGATGAGATTCTGTTGGATGCAAAGGAACAGGACAAAAAAGAAATGAGCCTGTTAGAGACAGAGTTTAAGGTAGGGGATTACTGCGATTATGAGGTATACCCCACCTGTGGGCTGGCTACAGGGGACCACCGCATTGGTGGCTGGGATAATCCGGAAGATTTTGCAAGTCCCGAGCACGTGGATGCCGGCATCATCTGGTTTACCCAGGGATATGTGGAGTATAATATGTCCAGATTATTATCGCCTGGTCATCAGATATCACAGATCACGCTGTGTTTTGAGATTTCATCTGAGGCACCTAGTTATAACAATGAATGGATGTCGGATGTCACCTTCAAACTCAATGGACAGTCCCTTGGAAAATGGACAAGTCCCGGTGATTTTGGAGGAAGACACGGCATTTATACGCCGTTGTGGTGGAGCAGAACCTTGAACCAGTACGGTCTTTTAAAACTGTTGGTCATTAACCAAAGTGGTACATATGTGGACGGACTTCAGATATCGGATGTGGGACTGGACCAGCTTCAGCTGGAAAAGGCAGGGATTATCCGGTTTCGTTTTGAAGTGGAGAAGGAATCGGAGCATGTGGGCGGACTTACGCTTTTTGGTGCCGGTTTTGGAAATTATAACCAGGATATTATGGTTCGGGTTCATTATGAAAATGAATGATCGGAACAAACATTTTAAAAGAAAATATGAGAATGATAGATAGGGCAGCCTGCAAAAGGTTGTCCTTTTTGACATTCTTTCATTTTTGTTATATATTAAAATATAGGGAAAAATATCAAAATATACTGATTTTTTTAATAGGACGGGGGGTTCTATGGAAGAAAGACGCCATCATCAATTCATTTTTCAGCTAAAAAGCAAGATTATTGTTATTTTTGTTGTCTGTGTTATCATTCCAAGCATTTTCTTTTTAGGTTTTTTTGTAAAAAGCTATTTTTCATATGCGTTAAAGAGTATCATTGCAGAAAAGCAGAACATCATGAAAGAAACTCATAAAAATATCGAATTGCAGTTCTCCAGTTTTAAGGATACTTCCATGTCCCTGTATTATAATGAGGCTGCCAAGAATTACATTAACCGGGAGGACTACTCAAAGGAAGACCAGTACATATCCCAGCTGCTAAGCAGTATCGTGAATTCTGAGAAATATATTGTTTCCGCCGTACTGGATCTGGATGGAACGATTTATAATTCCGGTTATCACTATCTGAACTGGGAGGAATACCTGGACGAACATCTGGATCAGGTTCTGGATAAGAAAGGGAAAGTGGTCTGGATTCCCACCGAACAGATGTCGGCATCCTATAACCAGAGACCAAAAAACTTTGCACTGGCCCGGGCAATCAACTCAGCGAATCAGAATGTAGGGACACTTTGGCTGTTTTTTTCAGAGGATTTGTTTACAAATATTTTAAAAAATCCCATATATCATGAAGAGGGTACGGATTACTATATAGTTTCCCAGAACAGGCACATCGTGACCAGCAATTATAAAGAAGAGACAGGGATGGTTCAGAATGGAGAACTGTTTACGAAGGCACTTACGCAGCAAAACGGATCCTTTTCCTATCATGACCCGGATACCGGAAAAGAAAAAACGGTGGTTTGCTCCTCGTCTGAAGTAAACGACTGGGTACTCTTAACGGTGACGGATCAAAGTGTTATTTTTAAGGATGTGAATTATATTAAATGGATGGCGGCGGTGACGGCATGCCTCTATGCGGTTTTCCTGTTTACGGCATATTACATTCTGTCCCACTATATTTTCAAGCCAATGCAAAACTTAAGTGCAGGACTTCGCAGAGTGTCCCAGCGGGATTTTCAAAGGATTGAGGAAAACCCAAGCGCGGATGAAATGGGAATGCTGACAGCAAATTTCAACTATATGGTGGATGAGATACAATGTCTGATCCAGGATATCCGGGAGGAAGAAAAGGCAAAGAATGAAGAAAAGATTAAAGTACTTTCTATGCAGATCGGACCGCATTTTATTTATAATACCCTGAATACAATTAAATGGATGGCGGCGGCAAATAAGCAGACGAACATTAAGAAGATGATTGAGTCCCTGATTAAACTCATGGTCAGCGTTACCTATAATACCAATGAGGAAATAACCCTTGGGCAGGAAGTAGAACTGCTGGGCTGCTATGTGTATATCCAGAAAATGCGGTTCATGAATTTTGATTTTGAATATGATCTGCCAGGGGAACTAAGAGACTTAAAAATATTAAAACTCCTTCTGCAGCCTTTTGTGGAAAACTGTATTCAGTATGCGTTTGGAGACAAGCCGGATGGGGGCAGAATCCTTATGGAGTTTTATAAAGAGGATGCACTTTATGTAAAGATCACAGATAACGGAAAAGGATTTGACACCAGTGTTCTGGCGGATTGTGATGCGAAGGATACCTCCAAGGGGATGGATCACGTGGGTATCGTTAATGTCATGGAGCGGATCCGCTTAAACTATGGGGAGAGCTACCGGGTGTCTATCGCAAGCTGTGAGAACGAAGGGACGGAGGTTCTATTGCGGCTTCCGGTTATTTGCGGGGAGGATGGTGAAAATTTTGATTAATATTGTAATTGTAGAAGATGAAATGCTGGTCCGCTTAGGTATGAAAATGTGTCTGGATGAATATTCAGCTGAACTGAAAGTGGCGGCAGCTTTTGGCTCCGGTGAAGATGCGGAACATTATTTTCGGCAGAATACGGCAGATGTTCTGATTACGGACATTCGTCTGACCGGAGAGACAGGGCTTGATCTGATCCGGCATCTGAAATCCCAGATGACCCATATGGCAGTGATTGTTCTGAGCTGCTATGAAGACTTCTCTTATGCCAGAAGTGCCATGGAGCTGGGGGTGGATAAATACATATTAAAGCATGAGCTGTCAGAAGATGAGCTTCCCAAACTGGTTTGCGAGATTTACCAGAAAAAATTAAAAAAGGGGATGATCTCCACCGGCAGAAATGACAATCCGGCTTTTTTTGAAGACGGAGAGGGAGATCAATGTTATCGCATAGCCTATATAAATCTGAGGGGAACCGGAGAGCGGACTACAATCAGTGAAGAAAATACCGATTATGATTTTATCGTTGAGATTCTTCAGGAGATATTGAATATTAATCATATGGGAGAGTGCTTTTTACGGCATGGGAAGGAAGTATTCTGTATTCTGCGCTTTGAACCGGAGGAGACCACCGAACAGGTCAATAAGAAAGTACTGGACTTTTATCAGAATGCCAGAAAGAATATGAAAAATTACTTTAATAAAAATCTATATCTTTCTATTACGGAGACATTTGACAGTCTTAGTCAGGTAAATCATTATTATAAAGAAGCCAAAGAGGGCTGCAGTCTGTCTTTTTACTATGAAATGTCCAGACTGATTGATCTTCAGGCTGCCATCCCCCTTAAACAGATAATTCCTGCGCCTGTATTTGAAAAAGAAGAAGCATTCAGCGAGCATTGGATGGAGCAGGCATCGATACAGATGGAGCGGTTTTTAAAAGCGGAGAAGGAGGCGAACCGGCCGCCGGAAGAGGTAAAGCTGCAGGCAGTGAGGTTTATACATGAGATGGAAGATTATCTGAGTAAATATTACCAGACAGAGCTTCATAAACTGTTTCCCGGGGAGGAAGTACCGAATTATATCTGGGTAAATGGTTTCGATTCCGGGCAGGAACTTCTGTTGTGGCTGTCGGATATTCGAAAACGGGTGCAGTCTTATCTCATGGATAAAGAGAGTATCGCTGAAAAAATGGAATTGTATCTGGAAGAGAACTATGCCAAAGAACTTTCTCTGAAGGAGGTTGCCGAACATTTTCATATGAGTACGGCTTATTTCTGCCAATATTTCAAGAAACATACAGGTGATACTTTTGTTCATTATCTCAATTACCTTCGGATAGAAAAAGCAAAACCGATGTTGTTAAAGGGAGAAGAGTCGGTGGAGGAAGTTGCGGAAAAGGTAGGAATAACCAACAGTAATTATTTTTTCCGGGTTTTCAAGCAGATTACCGGAAAAACGGTTGGAGAGTTTCGAAAAGGAGGATTTATGGAATCCGATCTAAATTTTGTGAACAAATCATAATTTTGTGAACAGGATGAAGGGAAGCGTAAAAAGACAGAAAGATATTGAATAAATGAGTAAATTTTCTTACTAGTGGAAAAGAAGCCTTCTTGTTAGAATAAATACATCAAATGATATGGGAGGTATCAATATGAAGAAGAAAATGATCAGTGCTTTATTGTGCGTAAGTATGGCGGCAGGTATTTTGTCAGGGTGCGGAGGCGGCACAGCGCCGACGGAGACACAGGCAAAAGAGACGAAGGCGGCGGAGACCAGCAAAGCGGCTGCGGATACGGAAAAGGCAGAAGAAACACAGGCTAAGGCTTCTGAAACCACCGAAGCGGCGACAGATAAGGCATCAGAGAAAGAAAGTACAGGCGGGGATGCAAATGCGGCAGACATTGGCGGTAAACTGGTGGTTTGGGAGCATACGGCGCAGTTTGAGGCACCGCTGAAAGCCGTAATCGAAGGATTTAATAAAAAATATCCAAATGTGGAGGTGGAGTACCAGATTAAAACTTCCGACCAGTATTACAATCTCCTCCAGACAGCTATGCAGGCTGGGGAAACACCGGATCTGTTCTGGACAAACGGAACCGCAACCACGAATCTGGAGGCTTATGTAAAACAGGGACTGTTAATGGATCTGACGGATAAAGTGGATTTCTCTTTATACGACGGGACAAGTGCAATGAGCCTTGTTAAGGTAGACGATAAGGTCTACGCATCCCCTACGGCAGAAGTAGGCGGACGTGCAGTGTTCTACAACAAAGACATTTTTAAAGAACTGGGACTGGAAGTACCGAAGACATTCAGTGACTTTGAAGCTGCTCTGGCTGCTGTCAATGATGCAGGCTATCTTCCGATTTCATTTAGTGCTTCCGATCCGTGGGCAATCTTATTCCAGTTTGAACCGGTGCTGGCTGCCACGGCATTGGATTGGATTCAGGGATATGTGGATACCGGCGAAGCAAAGGTAAATGATCCGAAAGTAGTAGCGGCATATAACAAAATGTTAGAATGGGCAGATAAAGGATATTATGGACCAGGATATACCGGAGTGGATGAATCCGGGGCATTGCTTGCATTTTCCAAAGGGGACGCAGCTATGTGTATCGAAGGAACCTGGAATATCCAGACCATCCAGGAAAATAACCCCGAACTGAATTTCGGTGCATTCCAGCTGCCTACAGAAGATGGGACAAGACCGTTTGTAGGAACCAGTTCCGTTGGATTCTCTGTCAGCGAGGATACCGAAAATCCGGACGCAGCCCTTGCATTTGTAAACTATTTTGCCAGCCTGGAAGGACAGACAGCCTGGATAAAATCATTAGATTCCATCCCTTGTACCGATAAAATTGTATCGGAGAATGAAGTAATTAATGAAATCGCCCAGTTTGATATCCAGACAGAGAGTTATTATAATATTCTGGGATATCTGGAAAAAGAAGGGGAAAGCCCCAGAAATGTATGGGAAGAGGATCAGACAAAAGTATTCACCAAAGGTATGACAGCACAGGAATTTACGGATGAACTTGCGGCACTGACCCGTTAAAACAAGATAGACGGATAGAAAAGGGGTGTTGTACCATCCAGTTGGGTGTTTGTACAACACCCCCTGATTTTACTATAAAAAGGGGGGGACCTGGAATGAGAAAAAGAAAGGCATACATCGGTTTTATAGCACCGGGATTTTTGATTTATACCATATTTATGATTGTTCCGATAATCTGCGCCGTATATTTCAGCTTCTTTGAATGGAGCGGCATTGGAGACATGAAGTTTATCGGTCTGGACAATTTTAAAAAACTGATGTTTGATCCCAGAATGTCAAAGATATTTTTCAATGCACTGGGCAATAACATTAAATATCTGGTCTGCGTACTGCTTGTAATTACGCCGCTGCAGATCTTTTTTGCCTACATGATCTATATCAAGATCAAATGCCACAAATACATCCGCATGATGCTATTTTTACCCTATGTAATCAGTACGTCAATTGTAGGATTTTTTGCAATCATTATGCTTGATCCCAATATTGGGGTCCTTAATGATATCCTGGGAAGCCTGTTTGGAAACCAGGCAAAAAGCGCCTGGCTGGGTAATCCGGATCTGGTGTTTAAAATATTTGTAATGGTGGTAATCTGGCAGTGTATTGGTTCCGGTATGATGATCTTTTATGCCGATATGCAGGAGATACCGGAAGAAGTAATTGAAGCCAGCATCATTGACGGGGCAAGCGGATGGAAGCGGTTCCGGTATGTAGTGCTGCCGTCCCTGAGCGCATCTATGTCTACGAATATTACGCTCAGCGTGATCTATGCGCTGACGATGTTTGATATCCCTTATATCCTGGTTGGTCCACAGGGAGGGGTGAATAATAAGATTGATTTTGTCAATATGGTATTCTACCGTTACGCTTTTGGCGGCACTTATTTCGGGGAAACGTCTATCGGATTTGGTTCCAGTATCAGCGTTGCCATGTTTATTATTATCCTTACGTTTTCTCTGGTCACTACTAAATTACTGAAGCGTAAGAAGGATTAGGAGGGGATTGTAATGGGGAAAATGATGAGAAAACGACAAAAAAAATCAAACAGAAGAATTGAATCAAAAAAGGCTTTAATCGGGAAAAATATCATTTCAGTAATTCTGGTTATATACACCTTTTTATCCATTTTTTTAATCGGAAATACGATTCTCTCCTCCTTTAAAACAAAGCAGGATCTGATTCATAATACCATGGGATTTCCAAAAGAATTTACCCTGGATAATTTTAGAATCGTTCTGGGAGAAGATGGATTTTTCCGCTATTTCTTTAACAGTATTTTTCTGGTTGGTGTGTCTTTACTGCTCCTGATTCTGGTGGCATCCATGGTGGCATACGGGCTTGCCCAGTATCGGTTTAAGAGCCGGAAGTTCTTGCAGACATACTTTTTAGTTGGTCTGATGTTCCCTATCCAATTGGGGATACTGCCGCTTTATATCATGCTTTCCAGGCTTCACCTGACGAATAATCTGCTGGGACTGGCGCTGATTTATACCGCGAATATGTCGTTTCCAGTGTTTGTTTTTACAAAGTTTTTTAATGAATTGCCGGAATCCCTGATTGAGTCGGCAAGGATTGACGGAGCAGGTGAATTTCAGATATTTAAAAGCATTATTACGCCTATTTCAAAACCGGTAATTGCTACAGTAGGGCTTTTGAATTTCGTGACAATCTGGAATGATTTTTATCTGCCGCTTGTATTTTTGACAAAAGCTTCTGTGAGAACCCTTACACTGGGGGTATACTCCTATACTGCCAACTTTCTTGCAAACTGGAATAAAGTATTCGCAGCGGCAACCGTTGCGCTGATCCCTGTTATAATCATATATTTTCTGTTCTCGGATCAGATTGTGGCAGGACTTACCGGCGGTGCCGTGAAAGGTTAACGTGTGTTTGAAAATTCAAACAGGACGGAAGTGAAAGACTTTACTACAAAAAATAAAGTACGGTAATGTACGGTCAAGGAGGTATTAGGATGGAGAAAACGGAGGGAAAGATGGAGGGAAAAATAGAAGATAAAATTGAAGACAAAATAGAAGACAAAATAGAAGGGAAAATAGAGAGAAAAATAGAGGGAAAGTGGATCTGGATTTCTGAAAATCGAACATCAGAAAATGAAAGAGGGTGTTTTACCACAGAATTTTATGGTGTGGATGCTCATGCTGCGGACATTCATATTGCGGATGCACATGGTATGGATTCTTATGCCGGGACGTCTTCTATGGAAAAGGACATAAAGCTGATGATCTGCGGTATAACCAGATATATTGTCTATTTAAACGGAAAAGAAATGGGGAGGGGGCCTATCCGATCCGGACCGGGGGAATTATTTTACGATACTTATGATATAACCCCGGATGTAAAGCCAGGCAGGAACTTTCTTGCGGTGCGGGTATGGAGTTACGGGTGGTCTACCTACCAGACCGTTGCGCAGGAGGGGGGCGTTTGGTTTCAGGTATCTTCCGGTGGTGAAGTGTTGGCAGCCTCGGGGGCAGAGACGAAATGCGCCAAAGACCTTGGTCACATATCCCATACAGTAAAGCGAAATGTTAATCTGGGATTTAGCGATTATTACGATGCCAACCGTTTTGACAGCAGGTGGATAGAGGACGGGGAGATTTCTAAAGACTGGGGGACGGCCTGGGTATTGGAAGATGGGGAAAACAGAGAAGACAGAGAAGTCAGGATAAAGCAAAATCCTCTGCGTCAGTTTCAGAGAACGGCAAAGACACCCGGCAAGATTGTAAGGATACAGGAGGTTATCCCAGGATGTCAGCAGATCTCAGTAAATACCAGAAATGCTTTTTTTCCCGGACGCAAGGATGCCGACGAGACGATATTTTCCGGTTTCCTGGGTTGTGAGTTTCTTGCACCACAGGATATGGAAGGAATGATTGCATTTCCAAACAGAACCTGGAATGGAATAATCGGGGACTTTACCATAGATGGAAAGCTGTATGAGGTATCCAATGAGCATCGGGAGATACCGGTGCGTTTATGCGAAGGAAAGCACTTTTTTCTGATGCAGATATCGGGTAAATTTGATGATCTATATTGCCATATGGAGTTGTGTTTTCCCGAAAACCTTATAATGGAAGGAGACTTTTTTGTAAAAGGACCCACAAGCAGAATTGTTCCGGTGATCGATGGTTTTGGAAAGGTATACGGAGGGTTAGATGAGTACAACCGGCTGGAGAAATATCCGGATATTCATAAACGTCTGTTTGCCGCATCCTCCCTGAAAGAAATGGTGGAAATCGGTGGTCCGGTTACCTATGTGGAACCCCGGTATATTTATGAGAATGCTTATATCTATTCCCTGGCGAAGAGAGATAAAGTGATTGCAGAGTCAGCCGTGCAGCCCAGACATCTGGGAATGCTCTGGGACAATCAGGAGGTTACCCGGATAGACCCTCCTGCATCCGGTGGATGGAACCGGATCATTGTGGACTTCTTGGATATCTATGTGGGAAGCCTTGAGTTTACCATAAAAGCGCCGGCTGGAGCCATTTTAGATATCTACTGTTTTGAAAATATGTATCAGGGGGAGATTGATTATACCATAGGGCTGAATAACAGCGTCCGCTACATTTGCAAAGAGGGCTGGCAGTCATACCGGTGTATGGCACGTATAGGCATGCGTTATGCCATGCTGACTTTTCAGGAATGCAGGGAAGAAGTAAGGATTCGGGATTTCAGAATCAATTATGCGACGTATGCGCCGGGGAATCTGGGAGATTTTACATGCGATGACTATCTGCTAAACCGGATATTCGAAATGTGCCGCCATACGCATCAGCTCTGTATGGAAGACAGCTTTACGGACTGTCCCACGTATGAACAGTCTTTCTGGATAGGAGATGCGGGCATCAGCGCCGTTACCTGTGCATATTTGTTTGGGGATTACGATCTGATAAAACGCAGTATCCAGCTCTCTGCCGAGGCAAGGGCAAATACCCCGCTGTTAAATGCCCTGACTCCTACAGACTGGAATACTTCCATTCCCATGTGGACAATGAACTGGATTATTTCCATTTTTCAGTATGCAAAAGTGAGTGGAGACACCAAAATTTTCCCGGAAATGTATGGGGTAGTGAAAGAGACGCTGAAATATTATGCCGGGTTTATACAGGAGGACGGCGGGTTCCTGATTAACGCCTGGAATATGATGGACTGGGCAGATATGGATATTCATAATTATGGGATCGTTACGGGTCAGCAGGCAGTTCTGGCATACTGTTTTGGATTAGCTGCAGCATATGCAGAGAAAAACAAATATGAGAAGGATGTGGCTTTTTTCGAAGAATGTCAAATGAGGCTGCTTCTTTATATGGAAACAAAACTCTGGGATTCTAATCACAAAATGTTTCGGGACGGATTTTCACCTGAGTATGGCATGTCCCGCACCTTCAGCATACAGACACATATTTTAATGCTGCTCTATGATGGAATCCTGGATGTGGAGAAAAAGTTCATCGTAGAAAATTATATCACGGATCCACCTGTGGAAATGATACAGGCAGGCTCTCCGTTTATGCTGTATTACCAGTACGAGTGTCTTGCAAAAAAAGGCAGAGTACAGGAAATTATGGATGACATTAAAATACGGTGGGGTGAAATGCTGAAATATGATTCCACAACTTGCTGGGAAGTATTTCCGGGCTTTTATGAAGTCAGCAGAACCAGAAGTTATTGTCATTCCTGGTCGGCTTCACCTGCATATTTTTTCATTAAATATGCCCTCGGGGTACAGATGCTGGAGGATGGATTTGCAAAAATAGAAATAAAAGAGCCGGCATGGGATATGAAGTGGTGCAGAGGAGATGTGCCTACACCTCATGGAGCGATCCATATTGAGTGGATCAGGGAAGATGGAAGGAAAGAATGCAGAGTCCGGATACCGAAAAAAATACAGGTTGTATATGAGGAAAATTCTGATTGTGAAGTGAGGATTCACCGGATTGGATAAAGAAAAGAGCCGCTAAAAATGCCAGTAATTTGACAACATGTCCGAAAGGTGTTACACTTACTCTATCAGCATCTCCTGGTGAAAGGGCGCTGAGGTAAATTAAATATGAACTCGAAACAAGTCACTTTTATAAGAAAAGTGGCTTTTTTTATTTCCTACAGGGAAAAGAAAGATATGAGGTCAATATTATGGGAGACAAAAATCCAAAAAAAGGCAAGAAGAAAAAGAAAAGTGCAGTATTGCCATCTGCAGTGACTACGGAATCAGCTGAACCGGAACTTGTGCAAAAGAAGAAAAAAATACAGTAATAAAGTTGTGTTTGCCCAATAGAGAGAAGGACAATGTTATCAAAAATAAAAAAATAAATATAGGGATTGGATTTGTAACAGGCAGAAAGAATTTTCGAAAGGTAGTAAGATCGTACTTGAATGACTGGAAAGATTCTCAGACGATTGATATCAAAAAATATGCACTTCATTTATTTGTGGCATATGACCTGAAATTTACCAACACAGAATTGTCGGATTATCAGATTGTGGATGAAGAAATATTAGATTTGATAGATTCGGTGCACTATTTGGGAAAAGCAGCCATAGCAAATGAAGCATCTGCCTTAGTTTCAAAAAAATTTCTGAGTGTCAGAGATGCAAAATTGATCTTTGGTGAAGGATATGCTATGAAGCGTAATGCGGTGTTATATTTCGCAATGTTAAATAAGATGGATGAATTGATATTTCTGGACGATGATGAGTATCCAATTGCCAATGTGCAGATGGGTGAAAATCTAATGTGGGTGGGGCAGTCAGTGCTCGAATCCCATATTCAGAATATTAAGGGATCCGATATGACAAGCGGCTGTCACTGTGGTTATATTTCTCCAATTCCCAAGATATCTTTCGATGAAGATTTCACGGAACATGATTTTCAGATCTTTATAGAAGCCATCAGCAATGATATTATCAACTGGGAATCCGTCAGGGAAAAGATGGAGAACGGCGGCGTTACCTATGCAGATATAGGTGAAATCGATCATGGAATTGTCAGTGAAGTAAAAGAAAAAAATGGAATGAAGTTTATATCAGGTGCCAATCTCGGTATTAATCTAAAAGATCCGGATAAACTATTTCCATTTTATAATCCGCCCGGGGCGAGAGGCGAAGATACTTTTTTAAGTACTTGCATTGGGGAGAATATCATTACGAGAATTCCATGTTATACCTTTCACGATGGGTTTTCGGCTTATGGAAGCTTATTATCCGGTGCACTGCCCAATGAACTAAAAGCAATGAAATCCAATGGGGGAAGTATTTCCAAACGGTTTTTAAAAGCATCCATTGGCTGGGTCAGGTATAAGCCTCTTCTGATATATATTACCCAAAGGTCTAAGTATGAGGACGCTATGGAGAAAATTGAAGAGAGTCTGAAACTAACCATACCGAAAATCTGCAAACATTTTGGGAATGATGATTTTTATGTATTATTAGAGGAGCTGGATTTTTTCCGAAAGCACGTAGCGGAACATTACCAGGACTTCGAAAATACAAAGCAGGCGTGGATGAGAATTATGCACTCAATGACACTTAATAAGGTTCAGACTACCGTTGACTGTAATTTAGAACTATCAGAGTCGGTCTGATATTATTATATTTTGTTTTCGTTGATAACTAGAAAGAGTTCCGCTGCCAGTGCTATGGCGCGGAACTTTTTTGGTGTGATGTAAGAGCGTTCTTGCCTGATAGTAACTATAGGTAATAGTTTTGGATTATTCTGTAGGCGGCTCAATATGAAGTAATATGAATAAATTTGGGTTTCGCTTAGTAAGGACGCTTTGTATGCAGAGGTAGTGTACAGAAAGAGAAGGGGGCGAGCCAGGACATTGGTTTGGAAGGCTTAACGCAGAACTGGCATTTTCTAACCTTCCCGAAGCCCTTTTTGGCGGCACGCGGGCATTCGCTGCGAAATCCTGATGCATTTCGCAGCTCACTGCCCGCTTACAATCCGATGGGAGCCA